>Ga0115851_101165_pt1 | contig 13523 bp, 8 predicted proteins | sample InSIn2gowninarea_FD_83865 | JGI IMG/M metagenome (GOLD analysis project Ga0115851, IMG submission 83865)
AGCATACCACTGTTGGACTTCCACTAGCACAATACCACTAAATAATACCAATGATGGGTCTCCCAAGCACATATACACTAAAAAAATCTAACGAATGGCCAAATATAAGAATTCACAATAATACTAGCTTAATGTATGCACAAGATGATAATACAACCCATAAATGTTGAGATCTAATCCCCATGACTTATATTAAGATGCATAATGAGTATCAATACAAAACCAATCCCAAAGGGCTGACATCAACCCCTTGGGACCTAAACTGGGATGAATGAACTCTCATGATGTTGTTGGATAGTCATGGGATAGTAGTGCCTCCTCATAATCTGACTCCTTCCCACCGAAGGGGCCCTCCTTATATTTGGATAACCATGCGAGTGGTAGAGACTCCACCTTGGATACCGTCAAATGGGAAAAGGTACTCCACCAATATCATATATTAGCAATATCCCTCATCTTGAAAACCCTCTTAGGTGCTCCGGTTAATTAATACACTTACCCCTCCGTTAAGGTTGTGTCCATCGGACAATGTAGAAGTGTAAAAGTATAATAATCAAGTATGTCTAGTAAATAAGCCTCCAAGTCTTCTTATACTCTTAACCAGGTCCTGGATCTCACCTCAAAATCATCACTAGGCTCTAAGGCCGACACAAGTATTTGATCCATTATCATGGCTAATCAATGGATACTAGATCTTGGGATTCCCACAATCAAGTTCAGGATATTCAAGTACATTAATTTATCCTATTCTACACTTGGGAGGGAAACGTCCCACTAGAGTTTCATAGTGGGGTCCATGGACCAATTTATTCCTATCCCAAGTTATACAAAATAAACCATAAATCAAATTACAAAGCTAACTCTAAAAGGGATATTATTAAGACATCCCTTTTGGGTCTTACATTATTTTTATATAGTAGAAAGGATGTTACATGTACTTAGAAATATCATTGGAAATACAAACTTCATTAGTTCTAATTTTTCTTTCTAAATTTGTAACTTGTACAAATTTTGAATTTCAACCTTATTTCCATACATATTTCCTTGACTGTGTAGAAGAACTTCTAAAATAAATAGCATGGAAAACCACCATTTTCTTTTTAAATAGTTTCCAATTTTTCCAAATGATGGAAGATCATTAATTTTGAGTAGGATTAGGAACAAAAATTGAAACCAGATCAACATCCTTACACATGGAAGTTATCATTGTGGGAGCCCTGAAAAACCAAACCATGGATCACAACCCTTATAATAACCCTAAATACCACTCTTCCCCCTCAAAAAACCACTTGTTCAATTCTCTATCCGATAACTTTCAATTCTCCCACTTAGCCTCCTTCAAATAAAATGCGCAAATTGTGATTGTCATAAACCCTACATGCTTCTTGTGGAGATGGGTACTTCTTCTTAGTCTAAAATTTTATGAAATTATGAAAATCAATTGAAATATTATTATTAAATTTAAATATATATTTTTAATATTATCCATTTTTTAAAAAGTGTTTATAGTTGCACAAACATTTGGACTTTACCTGCCCCCTTGTCTGCTATTGTAGAACATCTATCATTGTAATTAACTTCTAAAAGTTACAACTTTTAATTTACTACATTATTTTTCATGTTTTATATATCGGTAGAAAAATAAATTATAGAAAATTTAACCATATAAGTTTCATTAAGTTTTTAGCACTTTACATTCTCATATCATCTACTATTAATATTCTAATGCCTATTATTGTTATTATGACACATACAATTATCATTTCCTTTTTTGTTATCAAATCTTATTTAGTTTTTTTATTTGAGTGAGCTTCGGTTCATGATCATTTTAACAATTGATCAATTTCTTAGATAATTTAATTGAGAGAGAACTTTATTTATTGTTGCTTAAGTCTAATGTCCAACTTCAACAACTCATTACCCATTTCAGATTATAATAGACAAGATTACGATTATTGAAATATAAAGATGAGGACCTTGCTAATTGGAATATATATTTGGGAAGTAATGGAGAGTGGTTATGAGGAGCCAAATAATTGGATCACACTTAAAGAAGTTTATAGGATAAAAAGAAAAGAATCAAATAAGAATAATCCATTATCCCTTTACCATATTTAGTCTTCCCTTGATAAAAGTTTACTTCAGCATATTGTTACTACTACCTTAACCAAGGAGGTTTGGAAGTCCCTTCAAAAGGTTTGAAAGTCTCTTAAAGAGGATTACCAAGGGAGTTACCAAGTAATAATAAACACTTAATAAAGTGTTTGATAATTTATAAATGAAAGAGGATAAGTGAGTGATTACTATATTAGAGTGAAGGATGTGGTGAACAAGATGACCATCCTTGGAAAGACCTTGAAAATATGGGTTGTTAATAAGAAAGTATTCAAATTTATTAACCCTATGTGTAATCATGTTAAACAATTATCAAGGAGAGTAAATATTTATATACATTTTATTTTGATTGCTTACTTAGTTTTCTTATGTCACGTGAAGAAATACCAAGAGAAACATTTAGATAAAATGATGAGAATACTTTAACTTCTAAGTAAATTTTAAGAATGTTGAAGACGATCCAAATACAAGTGGACAAGCACAAGGAAGAAGAAAGAAATAAAAATATACAAGAGGTGAATTATAAAGAGTAAGAGGACTTATTACTATTAGAAGAGGACATAGAAGGACTAATCAAGGAAGAGGTGAATGCTACAACTACCATATAAGTGGATACATTGCACGAGATTATAGAGTAAACACCATAAATAGAGATAAAAGAGTCCACTATGTATGCAATGATGAAGATGTGTATAAGGAATAAGGTAATTTATTTATTACTAATCATATGATTGAAAAAACTAGTTAAGAAGTTTGGTAGTTAGAATTTGATTATTCTGACCACATGATTGGAAAGAATGAGTTATTTGCTAACTTGAATAAAGAATTAAATACCAAGATCATACTTGGAAATAATAATGTTTTAGATATGGCTAAAAATTGCATAATGAAGGTAGGCATTGAATAAGGTAAAAATAAAATTCATGACATCTATTATGCTCCTAATTTTAAGAATAATTCATTATGCATTATATAACTTGTAAAGAAAAACTACAAGGTTATGTTTGATAATAATGAGTGTATAACTATAATAATAGGAGCCATGTACTCACCATTATTCCCAAAATAAATAACTAAAGGTTCCCTTTCAAGTTTAGAATAAAAGGCAATATGAGCTTAGTATGTGTGGCACTTGAAGATAGGAATTAGCTATGGCATCATAGATTTGGTTATTTTAATTATAAAAGTATACAATATTTTTCTTCATAAGACTTGGTAAATGGACTACGCAAATTTTGAGAGAATAAGGGTGTATATGAAGGATGTGTAAGCATAGAGAGCCTCATACCCTCTCCAACTTGTACATTTAGATATTAATATAACTATGAAATCATAAAATTTGGATAAATCTTCAAATTCTATCACATTCATTAACGATTTTTCAAGGAATTACTAGGTATATTTTTTGAAATATAAGGATGAATATTTATAATGTTTAAGAATTTCAAAGCATTGGTAGAGAATGCGTAGACACATAAAATCAACATGTTTACTAATAATATTAATCACATGTGTTTAATGTAAATGTGTATGGTCGAATAGAGATTGTTGGTGCATTCCACATGAGGACCTGCCATTCTATCTCCATTTATATTTTTAGAAAAAGAAATCCACATTTTCCTTATATTAACCAATCTATATTAATTCGATATTGGCATGATTTATGTGTTAATTTATAAGATACATCCCCCACATCTTGTCAACTAGAAATATCATCCTAATCTATCCCTATACTTTGAATTTTATAGGTATCATGATTAGTGGATCTTATTAACCTTGATTGGATTCCTTTCTCTTATAAATAAGTATGCACCTCTTTTGTTTTGAGAGATATAGACATATATAAAGTTCATTATTGTTATGCCATTGAAATGAAGCCCAATAATTTGTGGGATATCTTAAGTATTATTATATTATAGTTATTTACTATTATTATTAGTTTTTTTCTCATTGTAGATTCACTTATTACAAGCATATAATGGTTAATTATATGGCAACAGGCATGTTTTCGTTGTAGATATTTCATGCATGTTAGATTTTACTATGGATCCACCATAGAATATTATGGTTATCATTTATATATCATTGCATGTTGATATCTATAGGCAATTTAGGTTTAATTGTTATTTTTATACTATATTTGTGTACTAATATGATCATGTGAGCATTTATGTAGGTTTTGGAGAGCTTTTATATCTTTTAGATTGTAGATTTAAGAACATCAATAAAGCAACAATATTATTGAAGCACCATTGATAAAACACTATTAATTAAGAGATAATATATTATATGCATGCATAAGACATTTGGGCATTTATAACTTGAAAATACATGAGAATAAAATTTGAGTTTGCAAGGATTATAATAAGATTATGAAATAAATAAAATATGTCTATTTGTACATTCTTGGTGCTAGGAGGCCCCTCTTGGTCAAAATTTAAGGAAACAATGATAAAGGATTTTCTACACTTGAATATTCTAGTTCATTGGATTTTTCACAACATTTTATTTATATTTTACATTTTTCGTTCAATGTTGTATGGGTTTATATTTATTTCTATTTTTATGACAAATACAAAAATTTAACAAAATCTGATGAAAGAAATGAAAATGAAGATTTCATATCAGTTATAAAGAGTAAAATGGATAGGAGCACAAGATTTGGTGAAAGCCTAATTGATAGAAATTGTAAGTGACTCCAAAAGGCTTTTCAATTGGTTTGGAGCACAATAAAGGACTAAAATGCACCATATTTAAGGATAAACACAATATCATATTTGATGATCATGGTAGGGAAATGAGTAGTTAAAAAGAAGAATCTCGGTGGAGCTGTAAAGATGGACCAAGGGGTGAGATAATAGCTTTGGAAGAGGACCTACCTATTTCATCAACAAGATGATTGTATGAATCAAACTTCTCTTGGAATGTGTCGAATTATTTAGAGAGGATGATTGTATGTAAGATTCAAGGTAAAAGGATGAGCAAGTATGATTTTGATACTCTTGCTATAGATTGTTCGAAATGTGAACTATTTGTGATCCTACTTCTTCATAATTTTCTCTCTATCACTTTTAATGAAGTAGGATATCAAAATAGGGTTCTCAACAATACTTGTTGTTGGTTCTTTAGTCAAAGAGGTATCTCTCTATCAAAGCAACAAGGATCAAACAAACTATCAGTAAGTAAAACAACTATCACTCCGATCCAACTTATATCTCCTCCCAAATATGCAAAGGAAAAAGTAATGTAGATTCCATCTAAGTATTTGAAGAAACCTAAAAGAATTCCATATGCAAAACATGAAGCTCCAATAAAATATGTGGAGGAGATATAACAAAAATAATATTTGAAAATCTTTAAATGCAAGAGTTCATATTTTTAGACTTAGCAAAATTCCATGAAAATAACATATGAAAGTTCTAAGAGAGTTCTACATAGATTGTAGATGACTGGCACCTAATTTATTTTGGGTCGATTTGGAATAGGAATAAAATATGATCCATATAATCTTCATTGAAAATATATAATTTCCTTGTAAAATACAGGTTTTAGGATCCCTGTATAAAGAATCCCCCTTAATAAATTTACCCTTACAAAAAAAAATATTTCTTTTTAGTAATAGAGTCATAGGTGATCCTAATATGACCACAGGTAATTCTTTATGAATTCATGTAATCTGATAAAAAAAAGAGCTAAGGACTATTGGTATTCTTTATCTTTCATGAACTTTATAGAATAATTTGTATTGTTTAATGCATTTTTATTATTGTATTTTTACTACTAGATGCTTGCTTGGTATGAAGATTTGTTTTAACTTTAGGTTTAACTATGTTCTTAGGTAGTTTAAAAGAGCATTATTGGAAGTGTAGAATAAGATTTTATTTTTGAAAATGATATAAGTAATAAAAGGAATATTTTGCTCTTTTTTTTGGGTGGGTAATACCCTTGCATGTGCATTTAGCTAAAATAAAAATGAAAAGAAACTACAAATTTGTAAGGAAATGCAAAATCACTTAATCTTAATTTATCCTTTGATATATCCATTCATATAATCCATCATGATTCATTATTTTATCTCCATTCTCTCCATCCATAGAGCATTCTACCATATCTAAAATCAAAGAATCAACATAAATCATGCCACCATCTTCATCCATTATCAAACAATAGGAAAAGCCCAAGATGAGAGAGTTGAACTATAACATGAACAACTCTAAACTCCCAAGATCACATGAAAGCTCACAATACACATCTAACAAACTCAAAAAGTAATCTCACAAAGATAACACAAGATGTAAGTGATTCCTCCAACTAGAAGTACATCCACTAATTAGATCTTTTCTTCAATCACAAATACAACTCTCTTACAATCCTCCTAATCTCAACTCCTAAGCACTATCCTATAGCATAAATTTACTCCACAAAATTGGTGTGTGATCACAAAGAGGGAGCCTTCTATTTATAGGCCAAAATCCCTCTTTGGATCACCCTTTTATCCAATGTACAAAAGCAAGACATGCACATCCTTTTACCCAAGGGGAATGCTCATGACATGGAGTGTAGGACAAGTTACATTATCATATTCACTTAAATGCTTAAGGTATCAAATGATACCCTTAAGTATTAGTGAACTTACATATAATATTATTACATAACCTTTACAATAATGCATTATACATTCGACCATAAGGAAGTCATATTATGGTGTTATATCCACATCCTAAATCTTATACACCTAAGGCTTCCTAAGAATTATCCATTGCATTGATTATGAAAACTTCTACCCCATCTACATCACCATGTATCCCACATGCAACACCATCACCTATCTTGATTGAGGAACCTCCACCATCACTTCCACCTCTTGATGATGGGGATTTTCAACCATTGGGTGATACCCCTTAAAGGAATCCTTCTCTAGTCCATCCACTTCCACTCATACTAAGGAAAAGGACCATCCCATTGAAGGCCCTGATATCCCACCTTATTATCATATCCTCGTAAAGCCCACAATGGATAATGTGGCTTCATCAGAGTATACATTGAAGTTAGCTAATTCTACATGTGTGTTAATTCATCTAGGGAACTCACTCATGATTTCTTAAGCCTATCAATTTTTTGTAGTACTTATCCCCACTAGGGCAACATCAGAATCATTAAAGATAAATACATTATTTTATTTTATTAGAGGACAATCATAATTGATCACTTTGTCATCACTCGACCCTACTAGAGAGCCACCAAAGAGTATCCAAGTACCATACCACATTATTTGAAAGCTTACAAACTCACCTATCCCACCTATTATCACTAATGGGGGAACTAAACTATCACATATTATGTAATTTAGTTTTTTGTACATACTTATGTCAAGACTTTGCTCATTGTACAAACACATCTTTCTTCTTATGTCATCCAATTCCATTCCACTCTTTCCTTTACATTATTCATATCATACACTTATCTTGACTCAATGATCACCATATGCTTATAGCATTCGTGAATCATCAAATACTAATTTGTACAATTGTAATTCCTTGTATAAATGTAATGATTGACTTATAAACACCCATATAAATAATATTTTACACTACATTCATACTATTCACAAAGAACACAATATACTATAATAAATTTAATATTTTATTTATTGTTTAAGAATATTACATTCAACTTGATGATGACTCTATGTGCCCTCCCAAGCTTGCAACGTTTTAACATAACTAAAATTTACTCCTTTTTAGTTTGCAAGTTCACTAGTTTTTCCTTCTTTTAACAATATCGTTCTTTGAAACCAAAGATCCAAAAGATACTTTTCTAATGGAGATCTAAGAATTTATAGGCAAAACTGATATTTGACATTTTTTTCACAATCATTTTTTTAGCTTTCCCTTGAAACTTTGCCTCTTTAACTTCTTGTTTGACATATGTCGGGTTGTTAAGATAATTACAAGTGAGATCAACGATCGTCTTGTCTTACCTAAGAAGATCAATAATCGTTGTACCTTTATTCGAGTACTTGCACTATAATTTCTAAAAATTGATCATTTATCATGGAGCCACATCATGATGCAAAGTTGGATCATTTACTCATCGTGAAATGTTGACTTTAACATCACGTTTACATCACCTATGCCACTCCCAGTAAGGCTTTTTACACTATATGTTACAAAGCTATGTTAATGATGTCAATAAAAGTGGTACTATGCTCCGACAAATCCTTTTGAACTACTTATGATGAATATCTATACTAATGATATCAACAAAAGTTGTCACTACTACATTTTAGTGATTTTGCATCATACCATTCATCATAAAATTGCATTTTGATATCGTGATGCAAGATGCATCACTATTTGGCATGTCTACATCAATCTAGATATAACTATTTTTTTGATGCATTGGTTGACACATTATGTGATGCATTGGTTGATGCATCATTTAATGTATTTGAGTGCATCAAATAATGCTACATGGAATAGAAAAAAAGGCAAAAATCATGCACACAGATCATGGCATGATCTCCTATCAACCGTTGATGTATTCCCTTGATCGATGGTGGATTTTCAATGGTGGGTATGATGCTATTGATGAGTAAGGGCAGTTTTAGTGATACAAGTTTGCAGGAGCTAAAGATATGTTGAAGAATGTATATAGTTGTGTGTATCTGCATTTTATGGCAAGTAAAATTTGCATTAGATTCTTCCGCAACCCATGAAGTTTGGTAGAGGAGGCCTTCAAATTTTGGTGGATTACCGTGAAGTTTGGTGTACACCTGTGAAGACATCTTCTCATGGAATATGATAATTTTAGGTTACTAAAGATACAAATTTCCTCAACAGGCATTGAAATTGTTTCACCAAATGTAATAAACACTAGTAGTATTCCAACCAAACGAATTCACCTTTCCCAAAATCCTCAAAGGATGCACCAAACTGAGAGATTTGCAAAAGGGTTTATACATATATCATAGACTCTTTAAAATAATTTTTTTATCGAATGTTATGGTTTTGAGTACTCTGTTAGACATATATGCAAAATATGGAAGTGTAGAGAAGATAGACAAATTATTTGACAAGATGCATGATGCAAACCCTCATCCCTATAATTTTGACAGATTCATTCTTGTAATTTTGATGCTATACATGACAGTTTATACGTCATGTGTAACGTTAATTATTTGACACTCAGAATTTGATATATGATGAAAGGAATGATGTTATACTTGACATAAAAAATAATGCTTTCTTTTATGGTACCCTTAGCGTCACTTGATGCGTCATGAAGTATGTAATTTAAAAAAAAAATATTATGGATTGATACATGGTGTGAAGCAAAATTGCTTAAATGTACTAGTGGGTGTTGCAATATGGTAGGCATTTTCCTATACCTTTGCAAGTATTTTTCTATGAAAAATATTTTCTGCCCACGATAAGTATTTTTTGCCCATGGTAAGTGTTTTCTACCCACGATAAGTATTTTCTACAGTAAATATTTCTTACTTGTAGCAAGTGTTTTTTACTTGTGGTAATGGTTTTAAGGGTTTTTTTAATGCTCACAATAAGTGAATTACAATTTAATTTTATTGATTCAATGTTTTAGATTAGACTCTTTCCATTTGCACAATCTCTTCCATAACTAGAACCGCCTTGGCCACCTCCAATGATCCTGTAACTAAGAGATATCTTCATACAACCCTTCCATATTCCAATTCTCCCATCACATACATGTTTGCCTAATAAATATAAATACAAAACCAATATATATTTATCAATATGTGATGTAAATATGATATACGATGAGTATATACCCCCATCTAATGATATGATTCGAAGTGAAAAATGGTGTTCATATAAATCTAATGAAGAATAACTTAACCTTGAGCCAATAGCCAATGAATAATATTTAGTAGAACCTAATGGAACAAATATCACATTATTTATGTTGTTTAATGGGATGATACTCCATTCATCTTTCCCACTAGACACATCGCATCTACTAACATTATTACCATGACTTATCCATATTTTATACAATCACCATTACTGTCGACACCCACATTTATCACATTTTAATCAATCTTACTTAAAAGGAATCAATGTGATAATTATTTTATACCATTCACCTGCCCATTTGATTCAGATGAGATGTTACCATACCCATAGGATCTCGCATAAAAAGCATTCTTAGATTCCCTTATTTGATTCAAAGAAAATAATCAGAAAATTCCCAAGACAATGTGACCCTCTTGATAGTTTACACCATTGATAAATCCACTATCAAAAAATTTCTAAAGGTTGTAAGATAATTATATGGTCACTCTCCTTGATATCAAAAACACACATCCAAATGTTGAAAATTTTAATGGTATAAAGAAAATGAATATTTTAACTTCCATCACCAATGATGCCATGATACCAATAGATGTAAATCTTTAAAATAGTGCTCGAAATTTTGATTGATAATGGGGAGCATAAATTGGACACCTTTATGGTACTGAATCTTAGTTCATCACATCTTAAACTTCCTCCCATATCACACCATTTGAATATTGGGGGAGCTTTCCTCCACCTCATCCATTTGTGCCTATCTAGTTAGTTTTTTACCCGTTGTACATATTATATCAAAAAGTAAAAAATATGAATTATAACTTTATTAATTTGGGGTTATCATGAAGTCACTTAGGAGAGTCTATTTTCATGTGAATTAGTTGAAAACATGCATACTAGATTCCCCATGCATGGTTATTAATCAATACAAGTTTAAAGAGCATAAAATCTACAAGTGTTTCTATTAGAAGTTTTGGTCTATGGACTTGATTAAATTGAAAATTCAATATGCTTAAATGTGATGTTCAAGGATGTCACTTTCATATCCTTCTCTCTATACCATGAACCTACATAGGTTTACATCCATTTTTCCCTTTCATTTCATATAAACTTCACAAGATGAAGAAGTACTAATTGGTCGATCTATTTGGTTACCCATTATATACTAAAGATATGTGAAAATCAATGACCCACCCTAGAATTTTGATTTAAGCTAGAGAAAGTACATGAAATACATTTCATGACCTAATCTCATTTGTTGATAAATCTCTATATATACTTTATGTAAATAAGATTCATTCTCTCTTTCTCTCTCCATCTGCTTTCACACATCCCCTTCATGTTAGCTTCTTATTTTGATCAACTTTCATGAGGTTCCCCTCCATTTTTCACCCTTTCATGCATCTATTTGGCCCAATTCATGTATAGGGGAGGATCAAAGAACATTATCTCCTTTGGAAATAAAAAAATGTAACCATTTTTATGAATCTAATTTGAATTTACAAATCTATTCCCATCACATATGCATGTATAATCACATCCGATTCCATGTATTTAAACCCTTATCCACATTACACTTCATCCTTGATCATCATGTTTAGGTATGTTATTTATAGAAATGATGTCTTGACTATAGACCTAAGTGAAATTTTACACCAATATACATCAATGAACCTATTACATGTTTAAATCAAGCATAATAAAAGTCTAGTCATGTGTGTGTTTCCTCCAATTCATCCTTTGAATTCACTTTTGAGCGTGTTAAAGATTCCAACCTTGCTAAATATTCATAAAAAGTCAAAAATATTAATAAAATACAAAAACATCAAATCCTATAAGTCTCCCTCATCCATTTTCTCCATAATAAACTCTAACAATTTCATTTTTAGGATTTTAGCCTGTAATAAATACCATTCCACCCCTCACTCGTGTATTAGTCCATTGCCTCACCATTGTCCTCCACTTTATAATAATCTTCTTTCATCCATGCATACACCTACTAACATAATATACATTGTTAAATCCTAATGCATCCAATACTCTTTGTGATAATAACTAAGAAATTGCTCCTCACATTGATATGGGAGTTGACTTTAATGACGTTAAAATTGCTTGCATCCAATATAACTTGTAAGAATAGGTATACGATGGCTCCTCATATTTAGATGGATGTCAACCCCACTACCTTAATTCCTTTGCCTAGGTATAATATTGTTGAATGACATATGTACGTGTAGGAAATAGAAAATTTTCTTCACACTAAGGTGGAATCGTCCCATTGACCATTGAATGAGATTATTATTCTTTACACTCAAGTGGATGTTGACATTCAAAAAGTTGTTGAATAGGCCATCCTATAACTACATTGCATTTTTATTGCTCATCCTCTAAACAAAGGTGGAATTAATCTTAAAATTTTTACTAAATGGGATTATGCATTCTTAGTTGGAAGATAATACTTTGGGTTGTTGGATGACATCAATTGCCATGGTTTATGCTTTTTCTACACATTAACATGGAATTCATCCTTAAACCTAGCATTTGCATATATTAGTCCCTATACTCCATAAATACACTTATTTTCTACTTCCATATATATCACCTAGAATAAAATTCATATAATCCATTATATGTCACCATTTCATTCATTCATCTAAATGTATAAACAAATAATAAAATAATGACCTTGTGGTAACCAAAAAATAAAATCCTTAACAATCCTAACCGATAAGGCCATTTTGCAAATGCTAACTCCTACATTATATTTCCTATATTTTGTCATCCTTCATCATTCTTACTAACATCGCTTATGTTCTATTTTGTATTATGTTTTATCAACCTTTATTTATCATGTTTTCCCATAATATCTTATTCTTATCATCCATGTTTTGTTATAATATATATATGTGTTGTGTGTGTGTATGTATGTTAATTCAAATCATACCTATGTTATCTTTTAACAAATATCATTATTATCATAGTCATTATCTATGTTCACCACCTTAATGTTTGAGGGAGAATACACTTGGCTTGTCATCAAGTTTTATTCAATCAATTTGCAAAAGATTATTATTAGCCTTCCTATTTTGGGTAGCAATAGAACAGTACAATAATCAAACCTTTATTCATCTTAAGAGGCTCCAACATCATACACATATTTAGTGGTAGAATCAGATTAAGTCTATGACAAATAGCATTAACAAATTGGTCAGTGTCTACTTAAGATATACATCATTTATGCTTAAATCATTGTTGGTTACAATTCAAATGTCATATGCCTAATCATGATTTGGAAAACTGTGATTACTCCTAATCTAAAGTAATATATTTACTTCCTTATCAGGTAATGAAACACTAAGTTCAAATACTTATGTATAATCAATCTTAGTTCATTATAACCTTAGTCATTATCTACTAATTTTTGAATTGTCTCATGTCTCTATTTTTAAAAAGTCTAAAAAGGGGAAAATTATAGATACCTAAAATCAACATGTTTAATAAGGTCCTTGATGACACATGTTCAATGTAAATGCATATAATTAGATGGAGATCATTGATGCATTTCACATGGCCACCCAC
>Ga0115851_101166_pt1 | contig 13522 bp, 8 predicted proteins | sample InSIn2gowninarea_FD_83865 | JGI IMG/M metagenome (GOLD analysis project Ga0115851, IMG submission 83865)
CCCCTTTTATATTGTTGTACCCATGTGGTCACCATATTGTTATTATTGTGCCCCATAGAAGCCCACTATTATTATTATTTTGCCCTTACATTATTATTGTTATGTCGGCTCTGATTTTATTGGGACCCCTTAGACTCCTATATATATAAAAGAAGGCCTTGTCATTTGTATCATCCAAGAATTTTTCATTTGTGTAATGTAAAGGAGGTTGCCCCCTCGAAGAAGCTGATTTTGAAGTCGTTGATCTATATTTTCTATCTTTCTGTGAGTTGGCTTCATAACACAATATTGAAACACAGGAAACTATGCTTGAGGATACTTGAAGATGGATTCATTTTTTCACAAGATTGAAACATGAGAAAACTTTATGCTTGGATTTTGTTATGTTTTTACACAAGCTTGAAATAGAGACAAAATATGCTTGAGATTAGTTTCATTTTTACACAAGCTTGAAACAAAGAAAAAATATGCTTGAGATTATTTTGCATGCCCCCAATATAATGACTCAATTCGAGGTACATGCCCCTCAAGCTTCATTTCATTCACCTAAGTAGACTATTGGTTACTAACAGGTAGATGGAATGAAGGTTCATTTGCGAGATCAAGTGAAATACTCGACTAGGAACTTACGATATCTAATCAACTCGATTTGTAAGGGAATTTGTTTCATTTTTTAATGAGCTTGACACAAGAAAAAAACCTTATTTAGGACACCTTGTTTCTTTTTTTAACGATATTTACACAAGTAAAGAAACTCTGCTCCAACAACCTTGATTCATTTTTAGGTAGATTCACACAAAGAAAGGAACTCTGCCCTAACAACCTTGATGCATATTTTAATGAGCTTGACACAAGTAAAGGACATTTTCCTCGAGAACCTTGATTCATATTTTAGGGATTTTGACACAAGAAAAGGAACTCCACTCCAAAAACTTTGATTCATTTTTTAGGGATCATGACATAAGAAAAGGAATTGTGCTCTAAGAACCTTGATTCATGGTCCATAAGAGGCCATGGATTCTAAGACATTCTTATCATATGGGAGAATAATGCTCTGGAAGGGATACATGTCAATGGATCTAATGGAAAGATCAAGCTTCAATGGCCCCGGTACCTGATGCACTATATCATTGACTAGATCATCAGTAGATGCGAGAATGGAACATGTTGTCACATAGTTAACCTATGGCGAGGGTCATAGCATTTGAATACAAGGACCATTTATGGAATATGGTTGGTTCAGAGTCAAATTAGGACAAAACGAATGAAAGTTGATTAATGGTCACAATTTTCCCTTCATGTGGGACACATGTTACTTGAAGGACAGAAGAAATAAGAGCTTCTGTGGTGTAAACATAGTCATAGTTGAGGAGTAAATTAAAATCCAAAGGGTCATGGACAACCATCACATCAATATAGATAATATTTCCTCCCAAAGTAATAGGCAACTTAGGAAGGATCCCTAACAGTTGACTGTTTCCTCTGTTAAAAGCCAACAAATTCTAGGTAACGAGCACAAGCTCCAAAGAACCTAAATCTTTCTAAGTAGTTGAGGATAGAATACGAAAATATGTGACTTCATCTATGATTTTGCAAGGTATAGGCATAATATAAGCTTATATTATGATCTGAAAGGACATGTAAGAAGGAAGACTATATCTTGCTAGTCAACTTGAATCAAAGGAAGTGGCAATACTACATGGAGGGGGTGCCATGGGAATGGGAGAACTGCCCCCTTGCATTATGAGAATGGGAGGATCACCCCCATGTATCATGGGAATGGGAGGATCGGCCCCCTATACCGTGGAAATGGGAGGATTTCTCCCCAATTCATTTTGATTTGAAGAAACAAGAACCTGAGCAGTCTGAGACTCACTCTCTATAGGAGAGGTACGATCAACTGCAGGTGGAATCGAGTCAACCATTTTCTCAACCAATGGTTGGTTAGGAACAAACTCATGGGATTCACATTTATAGAGAGTTGGATTCCCTAGAGATGAAATATGATCAATCACTTGGTCAACTAGTGTAGGATCAGGGGAAATCTTTCGATAACCAGTGAGAAGACGAGGCTGAGAAGCTCTAAGGTTGTCCAACACTTTTGCGGGTTCATCCATATAATGGAAAATGTGAATAGGATGATTCCATTCGCATCACTTACAAGGAAATTTGACTTTACCCTTTTTCCCATGGACCTTACTATCATTAGTTGAGTCTTTGTCACTAGCATGATCTCTAGAGGCTGATGACAAAGGACGATGTGAGCCTATAAACCACACTTCTAATACCTTGGGAATACTAGGACAATATCTAAGAAGGTGGTCACCCTTACAAAGCATGAAAGGGAATTTAACTTTTTGGGGATGATGGGAAGGTTTCTCCCCATTAGTCGCATATGTAGCAATGAATGCTTACTTTCTTCCTTGCTTATTTTTATTCTTCTTAATCTTCCTTTTCTTCTTCATCTTATCCACCTAGTTACTAGCTTTCAAGCTTTTATGAGGTGAAGAGGAAGAATATTGAACAAGTGAAGAAGGAAAAGGGTCAACTTCAGGATCAATAAGAGGTTGCTATTGTTTACGCGGAGGAGAAAGCAGTGGAGAAGAAGTTTGGACATTCAAAACCATAGGGGTTGAAATTAGCCAAACTGGAAAACCAATGGTAAATTCAGGAAGGAAAAACGTTTCCATATAAGGAGCACCAACATTTCCAAATGAAGGAAAAGGACCATGATTCTTGTCAAAGGGGTTTCCTTGATTGGTGGACTCAAGAAATATTGCCATTAATCTCAACCTAAGATCTACTAAGGACTATTTCCACAGGAAGGATGTTGTTTTGCAGTCAATTAATTTTAAAACATAACAAAAAATAAATCAAAAAGGGGTAACTAAGCATAAAAGCTACCAAGAGACCATGAATTACAATATACACCTTGGTGAACCAAGGACTTAACATATGGAATCCAATCTCCTTTAATTTTGTGTTCGGTGTATCATGGTATACAAGGCGGTAGACTCAGTTACCTATGGACATAACAACCTATAGGGGACCCCCAAAATATACTTGACAGTACATGGGAGGGCAGTCCATAGTATTGTTGTCTAATGCGTAATCATTTGATGAGAGCATTCCTTTATATTTTTCATGCATGGAACATGAAGGTACGTGGAGAACAATCATATACACTTACGTACGTGGAACGAGATTTCACCCCCAGAATGCAACACTGTCAAACAACGAAAACTCCTACATTTAAGAATGCTGGAACACATTTCTAGCCTAGACCTCTAAATGTTTATGTTAATGTTCCAAATTCTCCTTAGGTTAATCGAGATAAATTTTAAAGCTAATCTTGAATTATGTTTTGGTTTCAAGGCTCAAAAAATGATGTCACCTGAACACACCTACGATGCAACTAGTATGAGAAAAATATTCTTTCCATTTCAATGAATACTATCTAGCATAGGGAAGAAGCTCAAACATTGATACAACAATTAAGTATGCAACAAACAAAGCTTCCTAACTAGACCTTTCACTTTCACTATTCCAATCCACCCACCAAAAGTAAAATGAATTTCAATTCACTAAAATGCACCTACATGAATTTTTTCACTTTTTCTTTTCAATGAATGAGAATGCACTTTTCATATTTCAACACTAAGCAATGTAATCTATGGTCAATGATAATCCCAAAAATGACTTTTCAATGTAGTGTAACCTAAGCAAATGAAAATCCCATTTACTTTATGGTTTTCAAAAGAAATAATAATTCTTTAACCAACAACAAATCAATATTCCTTCCACACATACAAGCAGCAAACAATAAATTCAGTTGACCCAAACAACTAAAGACTCAACCAAAATTCACTTTCACTACTTTAAACAATGGGATGAACTTTTGTAAACCACAAAGAATCTAACAACAATAAGTCAAAATTCTATGGACACAGAGCAGGAGAAATACATTCCAGATCTTTTGTCAAAAACCTTAAAAAATCTCATTTTTTGGACTAGCGTGACTGTATTGGTAAAAATCCATGCTGAGAGGGTCTCCAGTGCTACTGTAAGTAGAAAAATCCATACTGGCAATACTCTGTTTTGTATATAAAAAATTCTCAGCGTGAGAAAAGCTTAGGAAAAAACAAACAAAGCTAAACAGAGACCTAGATCTAACACTCTAAACACACATCACTCAAAATTTGGATCCACAATCAACCAAATTTATGGATCACTAAGAGGTTGGCCAAACCTATCAAAAGAGACCAAAGATAAAGGAGGCTTGAAGGGTTATGTACTCCTTAGTGGAGTCACCATTTTGTTGTGCAAGAAATCATTTCTGTAGACATAAATGATCCCTCTAGTCCTATGGTGTTGTAGTTTATTCTTTCAATTCCAAGTTCAATCTCCTCTTCACCATTATGGATGAATGCCTGCAAGTAATATTACATGAAGACAACAAACACATAATTTTATGAAACCAACTCACAAAAATATAGAAAAGAAAGATAAACACCTTAGAATTCAGACTCTTCAAGGGGGCAACCCCCTTTACATTACACAAATGAATGATTCTTTGATGATACAAATGACAATACCTCATTTCTATATATAGGAGTCTAGGGGGTCATAATATAATCAAAGCCGACATAACAATAATAATGTAAGGGCAAAATAATAATAATAGTGGGCTTCTATGGGGCACAATAATAACAATATGGTGACCACATGGGTACAACAATATAAAAGGGGGTTGTACTAATAACAATAAGGGGTTACACTAGTAGTATTGGGGCCTAACACATATATAGAGAAATTCATTCCAATACAAACCATGTAACAAATCAAGGAGCATTATAGTAAATGAGCAATAATTGACACATTTATGGAAATAAAACACATAATGTATTATTAACAGATGGTAAAGGGATAATTACAACCACTTAAGCCTTGACGTTGGAAGCCTCCATTAGGTGAGTTTCGAAGGCCTAGCCTTAACCTTTAAGCACTCCTTTCTCATTCGCAAAATGGGCAACAATTGGGCATAGTTTAGTGGTAGGATCGGAACCAATCATTAGCCAACAATTAGTGGAAGTAGGGATATCATTTATAGGGAAGGAGAGGGAGTTGAGCATCCATGAAAAGAGGGAAGAGTTCCACATCTCAAGAGAGAGATCCATGGGAGTAGGATCTAGGGCCAAAAATGGTAGACTCGTTCCAATCCTCATCTCCCTAAAACCACATCATCTTTCTCGAGCTTTCTAATAAGGGAAGCTTCTCCTCCATTTTGCGAAAAAATGCCTAAAACGGACTAGCATGGATTTTACTGGTAAAAGTAGTGCTGGAAGCACTAGTCACTAGTTATGCAAAAGGTTACCAGCACAAATTTTCCTAATAAAAGTAGCATTGGTCTTGCAAAACAAGTTTTTTAACAAGATCTTAAAATGCTTTCAAGGAAATTTTTCTTCTTTTCTTCAGGGATTCTTATGAGCATGTTTCGTAGTAAATACACTGACAACTTTCATCATTTTGCGACATTTGTGGAATTAACAACACAAAGTTAAATACTTCAGGATACAAAATGAGGAGTGTGACAAAATACTATCTAACAATCGCCCCCTAAAGCATGATGTTAGAACAAGAAGTGATGGCTGAAATTTTTTACAAGCAAAGGAAAGGACTTAGAGAACCATCATCAGGGGACTTGCAAATCACATATAATACAATATATATGAAATCTCTAATGTAAGTATGCTTAAAGTGTAAGCATCTAACAATATATGGATCAACAACATGGATGCAACAATCTGAATATAAAGGATCAAATTTACAAGATTAAATACTTAATAACTTCTTGTAGCGTGGATTTATCAAACAAAACCCAGGGTCTTCATCTCTGTCTCAATCAAACGAAGGTATGAATCTTACCACGTGAATAAATAGGTTTTAGTCGAACATGGTAGAAACCACCTGATTATTGTCCAATGATGTAAACTGTTAACAAGCATGAGATAAATCACCAATGATGACGATGGCTCTCTAGGTACAACAACATCATCCACAAGTGTGAAAAACGAAGTTGAAGTTGAACAGTTGCATAATCATTCAATCTAAGGCTAGTGATGTGAACCAATCGTTGATTATGAAGAACATACCATTGAAGCATGCAAGCTCTGAGGTAATGAAAGGGATTTCCTAGATCATCTTCCGGGATAATGAGTTGGAGTCGATAAGAAGTGATTTGTCGAAGGAGGGCCATAATGTTTCACACATCATTGACACAAAACATAATATTTTGCAAAGTTGGTGAGAGTGATTCAGGATTGTTGCATAAAAGTCAAACAGGGTATAATTGGGTTGAATTTGTAGGTGGTACTTTTCTTGAACATATCGGTGACATGACACTAGAATTTGGCAACATTTGATTCAAAATAGGATCAGAGGTCATAGTTATGATTACAATATATAATCAAATGAGAGTCAAATGGATTTCCCAAACCCAGGAATACAAGTGACAAAGTGACAATGTCTCACACCCGATTCAAGATACATATAAGTGTCATGTTCAAGAGCGACATACTGCCTTTCATACAAAATACAAGATATATGTTTCTTTCCGTTTTCGCCCACTATTTCTAGCAAGTACCTATTTATTTTTAATCTCAATATTGAAGAGGATACCATATGCTTGTTGTATAAGTTCATCCTTTAGATGAATCCATCCTAGTATTTATAATGAGCTATAGGAAGGAATAGCTTAATCTCATCATCATGACAAGTCCTTCATCGTTTTGGTTTTATGAGTCCCATGGAGGGGTAACTCAACATCTTTTTCATGTTTAGAGAGATTGAAAAAGAGGGAAAAAGGAAACTCTATATTTCCCTTTCGTAGATAGTCTCTCGAATCTGAAAAGGTAGAAAACAATATTCAAGAGAACCTCTTAGCCATGTTTGACTAAGATATTCATTTTTTGTAGCTATTCTCTCTCAGTCCAGAAAAGGATTAAAATTATACTGAATAGACATCTTTTCATTTACTTTTATGAGTTTGAAAAGGAAAGTTCTTGACAATATTTTCATATTTTTGGAGTATGAAAAAACTAAAAGAGGAATCCACTTGGAGGAATGACTGGTATAAAAGGATAGCAATGGGTTCGAATCATGATGGAACTGCTCAAAACATGTAAAGGTCAAGGTGATAGCTAATAAGACCACTCATCATAGATTTTCCTCGGGGAATGGTAAAACAACCCAGTGAAAGTGTATGATCGGCCAAAGAGATGGTGATGATTGAATGAAAAAACCAAGGTTCATTTAGCAAAACCAGGCTGATAAAAATGGCAATCACAAGAGGTAAAGTAGGAATGGTCTCATTTTTACACAAGCTTGAAACATGGGAAACTATGCTTGTGGATTCTTGAATATGGATTCATTTTTTCACAAGCTTGAAACATGAGGAAAAAAACTATACTTGGATTTGGTTTCATTTTTACACAAGCTTGAAACAGAGACAAACTATGCTTGAGATTAGTTTCATTTTTACAACAGCTTGAAGAAAGAAAACTATTCTTAAGAATAGTTTTCATGTCCCCAGCACAATGACTCAATTTGAGGTCAAATCTAGGTCTCCATTTTGTTTAGGCAATCCTTTCTGCAGTAAAAAAAAAAATCCCTCTAGTCCTATGGGAGGATCTAGCAACAAATAAAGACAAATATATGTAAATTTTCCTTGTTTATACCAGAAAACACAAAGGAGGATAGAAGACCTACCTCACTCTGATGCTAATATCCATTGTTGTCATCGTTGATTCTTTCATTTCAAAAATCAAACTCCTCTTCACTGTTATGGATGAATACTTGCAAGGAATATCACATTGAAACAACAAACACATACATAAAAAAATTCATTCCAATATAAACCATGTAATAGATCAAGGAGTATTACAGTAAATGAGCAATAATTGACACATTTATTGAAAGCAAACACATAATGTATCATTAATGGATGTTAGAGGGAGCATTACAACCATTTAATCCTTGATTTTGAAAGCCTACTTTAGGTGAGTTCCAAGTCCTAGCCTTAACCTTCAAGCACTCCTTTCTCCTTACCAAAATGGGTAGAAATTGGGCATAGTTCAACAGTAGGATGGAAACCAATCATTAGCCAACCATTAGTGTATATAGGGATCTCATTTATATGGAAGGAGAGGGATTTGAGGATCCATGAAAAGATGGAGGAGTTCCACATCTCAAGGGACAAATCCATGGGGGTAGGATCTAGGGCTTATAATGGGAGTTCTTGTTCCAATCCTCATCTACTTGAAACCACAGTGTCATTCTCGAGCTTTCTAGTAAGGGAAGCTTCTCCTCCATTTTAGGAAAAACTGCCTGAAAAGGACCAGCACAAATTTTCCTAGTAAATGTAGTGCTGGTAGCACTAGTCACTGGTTATGCAAAAGGTTACCAGCACTAATTTTCCTAATAAAAGTAGCATTGATCATGCAAAACAAGCTTTTTTACAAGCTTTTCAGAATGCTTTCAAGGCAAGTTTTCTTCTTTTCTTTAGGGATGCTTCTAAACAAGTTTCATGGTAAATACACCCACAACTTTAATCATTTTGCAAAATTTGTGGCATTAACAATACAAAATTCAACACTTTAGGATATGAGATAGGAAGTGTGAAAAAATATTGTATAATAGTGGTGGGCTCCAGTATTGCAGCTATAATGCTACAAATCATAGGGCTCCCTTCTTTACTTTTATCAACCCAGTAATTCGTAACAAACTTGGAAGCAACAGTGCTATATGCACAAGTACTAGCTCTTGCCACAGCTGTCACTGGATCAACTGGCACAAGTCCGCTAGGAACTTAAGCCAACTTCTATGAGCTCTCAGAAGAAGCTTTTAATAGTGATGGATGAAAGCTAACTCAAAGGAAGCTAGTCTACTTGCAGAAAGAAGCTGAAAGTGAAAAAGGAACGCAAACCCTAGCAAACCCTAGTTCTACAGACCAACCCTACAGGTGCAAGTAAAAGGATGAAAGCTATAGAAATGGATGAAATTGACTTATATAAAGGTAAATGCATGTGACTAAGCTACTTCTGAAGAGAAATATGAAGAAAACATCTTTTTTCATTTTTGAGTAATTTGTCAGAATTATTTTGCATGTGCTTTAACTGTTGTTGACTGTGCAGAGGTTGATTGGCGAAAGGAAATGGAGTAGGCACTTGGAGGAGGTTGGGAAGGTTAGAAGAGGGCCTAAGGGATCCCTAGCACCCTTCCAGAGAGTTTCACAGTGCTCAGATCTCAAGAAACTGCTTTCGTGAGCTTCTACAGGAGGTCTATAGGGGTTCTACAGGAAGTTTCTACAAGATGTTCCGAAAGGGAATTTTGAAGAGCTGATGGTGGAAAAGAGGTGAAGAAGTGGGTATGGAGGTGAGATGAGGGTGTGATGAGGTCTAGGACTTGGCAAATGAAGTGGGTGAGTGATAAGGATGGCTGTATTTTTTCAAGGAGAGTTAGAGCAATGTTGCACAAAAATATGGAAATTAGGTCAAAGTGAGGGAACGTGGCAGGTGTGAGGCAAGAATCAGAGTTGGAGGGTGGAGCAGGTGGTTTTGATTGAGTAGGGGTAGGCAGAGAGGTATCACAGGTGCTCTGCAAGTTATTTTCCAAACTATTCAATCAAAGACTCGGAAAACCAAAGAGCTAGCTACTTTAACCTAATCTGACCTGAATATCAACAAAGGAAATGAACAGAAGTTTATTGGAATGAAATCATGTGAAATAGCTATGCAAACTAAGCAATCATGAACCTGAAAATATAACCACAACTGGTATCAACTTTTGCAAATGAGAATTTAACACTAATAGTTGCATGATGAAGTAAAGACAGTGTTTTTGGGGGCAGCAAGGACACATTGGTCTCAGTTCATGGTCCCACAGAGGGAGAGGTGAGATCAGGGGTGCTTGATGGCCTTTTTCTGAAGATATTCTCTATTATTAACCTATCAAATCAATCTGAACATGAAAATCCTTTTTAATCATCAACAATGACCTAGGTAACCAAACAAATTGTAATCTACTCAACATAAATTATTTGATAAAGACATTCAAGACATATAACAGTACACGAAGGAAGTCTTGGCACTTTGATTGGGCCCAACCCCAAAAGCTGCAGGCTCCTAAGAAAAATCTCAGAACTGATACCAACTGAAACTGCTTTCCATTATTCAAAAATAACCATGTCACAAAGAAAGTTGTACAACAGAAACTACAAATTGAGCTGAGAAACTAATAGCACTATAGTGCAAAATACAACTGCTCGAAAAGTAACCTATGAAGGATAGAAGCCTTCCTATTTATGCACTACGAGGGTCTCCAACAACCCTCCTTAACTTGAGGGGCTCGGCTGCTTGAACTGCCAGTGATCAGTCACTTTACATAAAACTGCTCGGATGCCTTTGGGAATCATTTTCGGTGGCCTGCTGAACTCCGAGCTGAGGGTGGAGAATTTGAGGAAGGGGCCATTTAGTGCAGGAGACACCCTTCCTACAAATCCTCACCCTCGTTCCTTCATGCTTGGCTATCATCTAGCTCATAAATGCTTGGCCTTGGTCCAAAATTTGTCTAGAAATCTGTAATAACCATGTGTTAGCCTTCTTGGTCAAGTGACTATCCTCATTTGTTCAACTAACATAAATATACTAAAAAAACATGCATAAACTATGAAAAATCATGGATTGATGAAGAACAATAAGCAAATTGAGCCCAATAAGTTACCCATTTTTGGGGCTCATCATCACCCCCTCGCTAAATGGGTTGCTCATCCTCTGAGCAACTAATCTAGCTCATCATCCTCGATAGTTTTGACTACCTCTCTCATGTCCCAGGCCTTCGAGGTGATGTCTTCTTCCTGGTCATGAAATCCTGCTTTTCTTTCCACTTCCTCCCACTACCTGTTTTCCTCTTCTTTCTTAACTCCTTCCAGCAATCCCAAAAGCAAAGGGAGGACTGAATTTCAGGTTGATCCAATTGGCCTGCAGATTTTGCATTGACTATCTATAGAGGGGTACCCTTGCTAAGGCCTTCCTCATCTTGGTTGGAGAGTGGTATTCTCTTATCTTCAAACTTTGGGGCAATGTGTTCCACCTCCTTATGCAAGCATGAAGACAGTTATCCCCCAACAGTATCTCCATGTCCTCAAAGTGGGCAATAGCTTGAGCTTGTCATTCAATGTAATCTGGTAACTCCTGAGGGTTGTTGGCCAAGTGTTGGTGGGTTCTTATCAATATTGAGGGATCCTCTGGCTCTGATTTGATCATTAGTGGTTCACTGAGTTCCTTGTTCATAATGTCTCAGACCTCTGCTGCCCTTTTTTCTTCGTGATTCAACCAAGAGGCCATGACCATAAGTTGCACATCTCCTACCACAGTGTTGGGGTCCCATGAATTCAGATTTGGAAGGGCCAAGTTGTGCAAATAAAACTTTGATAATTTAGCCTTGTCCTCTGATGAGATACTGTCACATAAATCCATAAATTGATGATAGTTTTGAAATGAAGTAGTGCCCCTTTGGGCCAAGGTGTTAATCTGGAACTACAACCATTGATCTTTAAGGTACAAAGTGTATGACTTGGCAGGTTGCCTACACTGTACGGGCTCTATTTCCCAGCTGGCCATGTAGGCCAGTTGGGCTTCCTTCTCATGTACCTGTTGCCTTAGAGACTGTATCTCTTTTGCTGCCTGCAACTCCTTCTCCTGTAGTTGTTTTGTTAGTGCCTCGGTCTTAGCTTGCAGCCCATCCTTTCTTTGTTGTTCATCCAAGGTTTCTTTGTCTGTTGGGGGCTTTTCCTGCTACTACTGTTCTCCTAGAATGGAGGACCTATATTCTTTATGGATTCCCTGTAGCTGTAGCTACTATCTCAATAGCTCATTCTCTTCCTGTAGTTTGGCCCTCTGAATGCTCTCCACATGCTTCACCATGGCCAATTCTTTCCTTGACTCCCTAAGTTGCTATTCTAGGGGGCCTATGTCTGCCACACCCTTGGACTTGGCAATCCTCATCCAAGTATGAGTCCTAATTCTTTCTTCCTCCAGTGCAAAAAGTAGTGGCACTGCAAATTTCTGGGGAATTATTTTCCGAGCTTCTAACAGGTTATAGTATGTGCCCAAATTGGGCTAAGGGCTTGGTTCCAATATTTCCTCTGTCCTTTCTTCTTCCTGTGGTTGTTTGGCCTCCTTTTCCTTCAATTTCTCGGTCTATTTTAGCTTAGCCTGAGTTTCTTGTAGGTCTTTCTCAGCTTCCTGTAGAACTATCTTTGAGTCCATTGTCTTCAGTCTTTCTCTCCAAGTGGAAGTTTTTGGGCTTCCTCGCTCATAGGTCATGGAAATCTTTGAAGGAGACGCTTCCTTTAGTTTAGGGGTTATATCCTCAATGATAATTGGCTCCTTTGACTGTGGCTAGGGTCTGCTTACTTTGATTCATGTGCTCCTTCTTGCTTTAAGGTACATGGAGGTTTGCCTCTTTCGCTTCCCTTTTTGTTTTGGAGGTGTTTTTAAGGCGGTCAGCATAGCTGCTGCCTCTCTTGCCAATATTTCCGGTGATTTTCCTCTTTGCTGTTCTATTTCCATGCTTCCTGTAGAAGCCTCTCTGTCAACTATTTCTACTTGTATTGTGGCCATTTCAGGATCTATCTTTTCCTTTTGTTTTGGTTTGACTATTGTGGCTATGCTAGCCTTTACTTGGGATGTTTTTTCCTTCTCTGCTCTCCTCTGCAGTCTCTTTTCCCTTGGTGTTTGTTCTGTTGTTTCTTGCTCTATTTTAGGCTCAACAATTTGGCCCTTTCCCTCTTTCTCTTTTTGTCCTGCTTGTGCTTGTTTGTCCTATGTTTCTTTACCACTAGTTTTCTCTCCTGCTTTAGTGTGTTTCCCTTCTTCACTGCTGTATGAGGTGATCTCCTCGGTGAGAATTCTAATATCGTCATCTTTGGACATGTTTTGAAAAATTTCCCAAGAGAGGGGGACAATGTAGGTGTGGAGGGCATCTTCCACTAAAAGTTTGTTGAGCCCATGATGGGCTAACTGATCTAGTGTCCCTTCCTTCAATTTTGTGCCACATTCACTTAATGACGGCAGAAGAAAATAGGGAATGCTCAACTTCTCTTCTGGGGGTAAATCCATTCCATCTCTTAGTTCATTCGGCAACCTAAAATGATAGTCATAGACAATACTAAACCTCCCTTCACTGGTAATGTATTTCATTATTTGGAAACTGACTTCGCTTCAAACAGGAGTTAAGCTAGTTCTCCGGACCCCATTTTTGTCTTCTACAGGATGTTCCTCAGGCAGGAAGAATGCTTTCTTGGTCGCCTGGCCCAATGACCTTTCTTCTTTGCTCCAAGGGAGCCCTAATGGGAGACCAGTAACATGACTGATGAGCTCAAGGGTAACTTCTAAGGTCAAACCCCTAAAATTCATTGTGGCCCGTCTTTGATTTAGGTTTTCGGGACATTAAGAATTCCTCT
>Ga0115851_101167_pt1 | contig 13519 bp, 13 predicted proteins | sample InSIn2gowninarea_FD_83865 | JGI IMG/M metagenome (GOLD analysis project Ga0115851, IMG submission 83865)
TAATTTTGCTTTCCACTATGTCACAAAGACCTTTTACTCTTTCCAATTGTTGTGGTGTTGCTCTAAAGAAGGTGTTGCTCTTTGTATCCTCATAAGGTGCTATCATTTCCTCCATGAAAATTGACCAAGTAACAAGTTGTTTACGAGAACAAAGCCCTTTGTACCATAAAAATTGATCTAGTTCTAAATATGAAGATGCAATACATACCTTTTGTAATAGTTGTACACAATGTAGATCAAAATATTGCTCCATCTGAAGTATCCAATTTACCGGATCCTTGCCATCAAACTTCCTCATCTTGCTTTTTCTTGATTTTAGGAGCTCGACCTGGAAATGACTGTAACTCTGTAGTTTTGGATCTTTAAGTTCTGAAATTGCAACTTATAGTATCCTTCTGTGTCCTCTTTCCGATGCCACTAGTCTGATCCAAACTGGATTCTCCAAGAAAGAGTTATGCACAGTCTCCCACAGTGACCTGATTGTAGACTAGTTCAGTATAGCAAACTTGTATGAAGTGGCACGTGTCACTGTTCCAAGCTTTGACTCTAAAAATATATATATAAGAAAACTATAGTCCGTCCTATTTTTGTACCTTCTTGCGAAATTACAATCCTATGCTCAGAAAGAAAGTTATTACGATTTTCCCCAGGTCACCTGTTTGGAATGTAATTCAGGAGTCTGAAAAATACCAACTTCCTTAGATCATATCTCCGCAAATATCGCGCGAATATATCTGAAATTTGTACCCAAGGTTCAGCACGATTTCTTCTCAAATGGGTTTTTTTTGCGACTTCTGAAACGTCACAGAAAAAACGTTATAGCGAAAATGCCACGATGACCTGTTTGGAGCAACGAAACCCTAGAATCCAAAGCTCTGATACCAAATGTTATGGAACCAGCTCAAGAAAAGATAGAGAAGATAGATCAATGCCTTAGAATTGAGCCTCTTTGAGGAGGCAGCCTCCTTTACATTACATAAATGAACAATTCTTGGATGATACAAATGAAAAGACCTCCTTTCTATATATAGGAGTCTAAGGGGTCATAACATAATCAGAGCCGACATAACAATAATAATGTAAGGGCACAATAATAACAATAGTGGGATTCTATGGGGCACAATAGTAACAATATGGGCACTACATGGGTACATCAATATAATAAGTGGGTTGTACTAATAACAATAAGGGGTTACACTAGTAGTATAGGGGCCTAACACATTGCTTATGCATATTGTTGGTTGCATGTGCCAATGTTTACAATGGACTAATGGTTGTTGTCATGCATGAGGTCATGGTTTGTGTACTTGATATGGTCATGCATTGATGATTGGACTCTAGCTAGAATCATACGTATATGGTTTGGTACTCATTTTTTATGTGTGTATATGCAATTGTTATGCATGTATGGTCTTGGTTAGGATTATGCATGTATAGTAAGTAAAACATGCCTTGTGTAGTCATTGTATGCAATTTAGTTCATCATGATGCAATTTGTTGTTATGATGCTAATGAGCTAGTTGAGATAGAGCAAGGGATTCAGATCGTCATAATGAGGTTGCAGCATTGGACTTTGGGGCAAGAGAATATCATCATACATGTATTGTATGTTCGTCATGCAGGTACATAAGTTAAGGATTATTATATGCCTTAGTGTTATATAAATTAGGTTTATGAACATGTATTTGATGTTATGGTTACATTCATGATAGATGTTAGATTATTAGTGTGGTTATATGCACATATATTAGGTAGTCAAGAATGATAGTAACCTATAGTTGTATGCATTGCTATTGTTGTTTTATATTAGATAACTTGATGATTATGTTGTATGTTGTTGATGAGTATGATATATAGCTTATTGTTGTTAAATGTTATTAACTTAATGATTAGGGTCATTGCATTGATATATTGATGTTATAATTTGGATTGGTCATATGCGTGATAGTTATATTCATTTCCTTGAAGATCTTGATGTTATATGTATTGTGTTAACCTGGTTTGATTTATGCAGATGGTTATGGTTGCGATATTTAGGTATGATATGACATATTTGTGATATGGTCAATTTTCATGGAGGAAATGATAGCACCTTATGAGGATACAAAGAGCAACACCTTCTTTAGAGCAACACCACAACAATTGGAAAGAGTAAAAGGTCTTTGTGACATAGTGGAAAGCAAAATTATGGAAAACAAAAAGCATACCCCTCACAACTATAAAGCTGGAAGTGTTGTTTCTCCTAGCCTTCCACAACCTACAAGGGTTACACCACAACAATTGGAAGAAAAAAGAGAAAAAGGGCTTTGTTACAATTGTGATAGCAAATGCACTAAAGGTCATAAGCGTACTGAGAAGAAATTATTTTACATAGAGTATGAAGAGGAGGAAGAAAAGGATCAAGAAACATCAAAAGAAGAAGATATACGCCAGGACCCCACCCCAGAGAAAGAAGAAACGGATTAGACCATATCTTGTAAAGCATTGGCAAGAATTACCACTCCTCAAACTCTCAAGATAGAAGGAAATATCAAGAAGAAAAAGGTGCAAGAAGTGAAAGATGACATTGAGAAAGAAGAAATGAATCCAACCATATCTTGTAATTCATTGTTCGAAATTACCACTCCTCAAACTATCAAGATAGAAGGACATATCAAGAAGAAAAATGTTCAAGAAGTGAAAAATCACATCGAGCATCAAGAAATGAATCCGACCATATCTTGTAAAGGATTGGAAGAAATTACCACTCCTCAACCTCTAGAGATAGAAGGACATATCAAGAAGAAAAGGGTTCAAGCAGTGAAAGATCACATCGAGCATCAACAACAAGTTCTCCAACTTTTAAAGGATAGCGCCACTTCGGTGCAAAATCAAATGAAACAATAGGTAGTCCAACATCATAGTGAAAGTTTTTTTGATGTAGGCGATTGGGTCTTTTTACTGCTACATCTAAAGCAAGCTATTTATGAGAAGGAAATGTTGGCAATACTACATGCACTTAAAAAATGGCGACCTTACCGAATGGGAAGACTCTTCAAGGATGAGGATATGGAAGCATTGTTTTGTGCTATTTCTATTATCCAACCAGATTGGATAAACGAAGCAAGGGATGAATGGAAGAATGACAAAGAAGTATGGCCACTTATTCAAAAGTTGCAAAAGATCCCAATTCAAACAATATTGCCAGATATTGAAAAGGAAGGAAAAATCATATTGGAACCTGGAGCAGTCACAGAAACAAGAACCCAACAGCTATGAAATCGATCAATTTCAGAGTATCTCATCAAGTGGAAGAACTTACCCGCTGAATATTCCACATGGGAGGGCAAGAATTTTATATAGAAGCATCAAGAACTACTTAAGCGTTCAGGACAATGCTTTTTGAAGGAGAGGGGCATGTTAGGCCCCTATACTACTAGTGTAACCCCTTATTGTTATTAGTACAACCCACTTATTATATTGATGTACCCATGTAGTGCCCATATTGTTACTATTGTGCCCCATAGAAGCCCACTATTGTTATTATTGTGCCCTTACATTATTATTGTTATGTCGGCTCTGATTATGTTATGACCCCTTAGACTCCTATATATAGAAAGGAGGTCTTTTCATTTGTATCATCCAAGAATTGTTCATTTATGTAATGTAAAGGAGGTTTCCCCCTCGAAGAGGCTGAATTCTAAGGCGTTGATCTATCTTTTCTATCTTTTCTTGAGCTGGTTTCATAACACAATGCCAAACCAAATACCTATATGAATAACCGCATGTATTTGAACATAATCGACCGATTCTTGTAATCAACCTACAAGGTTGATGCACGTAATCAAAATATTGAAAAATGTAACCTAACATACAAGGATGTAAGTAGGTATCATGAAATCAACATGTAAGTGACATATATTTCATAGGCAGTTAGTCACATGTTCCAAAAATCAAGACATCATGTCTATTAATTTGAAATCAGCATTCACCAATTCTAACAAGCTATAAGCATACCCCCTTACTATCCATGGTCCACCGATCTCGAATGTCCAATTATGTAAATGGGATCTCCAAAGCTATACTAAATTTAACCACACTTGAAAATAATTTGATTTTTCTTTCTCCTACGTTTGTATGAGATTAAGTTAAAACATTTCACTTATTCCACTTGTAACATAATAACTAAAAACATGTCACTTTTCCATTTCCTTACATGAAACTTTTCAAATTCCTTGCACGCAACCTTTCAAATTCCATAATGAAACTCTTCAAATTCTTTGCATGCAAATATGCGTAGATTAGATACATCCATATTATCATACTACAATACTATCCCATCAGAAAATAAAAAATAGAAAACATTTTCTTTAAACAATTACCATACTTTTACAATTTCTTCAAACAACTACTATACTATTGCATTTGCATGTAACCATTTCTTCAAACACTTTACATGAAAACTAATATAGAAAACTATTTGAACACAAGTAGGCATATATCAACTACAACAATACTATTACATGTCAATGCTATCCCCAACCACAAACAACATACTCATTCGGGCATTTCATCAAATGGTTTGTATGCAATTAATCATTGAACTGTTTAAGCATTTCATCAAACACTTTGCATGCAAACTAATATAGTGAATGATTCAATGCATATATCCTAAAAGGTAGTAATAAAAGTTATGGAAACTGAACCATATGATCAGTGATATTTGACCTCACTATGGTTCAAGTTTCAACTTCTAAGATTTCATAGATGAAAAGTTATAACAAAATACCAACACAATCATATTTGGTGCACAATTCTAGGAGTATCCAGAAAGCTCGACTTCCACCAGTCATATCTCCTAAAATATAGTGAATAAAGTTCTGACATTTTTATCCCAATATCCCTGCGATTTCCCGTCATCATCGAAAAATTTCAGCTCCTAAGAGTCCCCAGCAGAGAAGTTATAAAAACAATGTCAACGTGACCTGTTTGATGCTTGATTTTAGGAGTATTCAGAAGCCTCGACTCCCTCTACTCATATCTCCTAAAATATTGCGACCCAATATCTGAAATTTCTACCACATAATCAATGGTATGTCCCCGCAATGTGGAGAATTTTTCAGCTTCTGAAAGCCAACAGAAGACGAGTTGTTGCATAAATTCCAACATGACCTATTTAAAGGTGCATTTAGGAAGGTAATCTTCCTTAGATCATAATTATTAAAGTATTGTGAACCAATATCTGAAATTTTTACCACATTATCAGTGGGATTTACCTTCAATATGGAATAAATTTCAACTTCTAATATGCCACAGAAGAAAATTTATAACACATATGACAGAAATGTCTAAACTTTAACCTTTTTTCTTCATTTCACCTACGATAGAGCCCATCCAGTCCAAGTGTTTGAATCTGGAAGCTATGATACCACTTTGTATCACCCTCCGGGGTAAACGTCCATATAAACAACATAATAGGAAAAAAAATACAATAAAAATATCAGTCATCAAAATCCATATATATATATATATATATATATATATATATATATATATATATATATATATATATATATATATATAGAGAGAGAGAGAGAGATATATATATATATATATATATATACATATAAAACTAAAGGGAATGTATTTTTCATTAATAAATGCAATGAACCAATCGGAGATGGGACTACCACGTTCCACCCAACCATATATTGGCTGAGCCAAGTCTCTCGTCAGCGGATCACCCCCGTGCCATATTCCAAGCATGAATGTGGGACTCATAGAACACATAAAAAAACACCAATCAATGTGGATGGCACCAGAGTTCTTGCCTACATCGTGACGAATTTGAGTGCCTCCTAGTCTCTCAAAATTTAAGGTGCATCCACGGTCTGATCCAAGGATGACTAGGCCCTACACCAAGACATACTCTCTAGGCTTTACTATGCATTCCATCCCGGAATCACTGGGCCCAACAAAGATAAAATTCACCTCTTGGCTTTACCGTATATCTAGCCATTCACTGGCAAGAATTCCTAGGCCCAGCAAGGCATGCAGTCTGACTTTACTGCAATTTACAATATAATTGAGGGGTTACTAGGCCAGTGGCTTCATGCATCCTACGTCTGGTTCAGGGATCACTACCACCATGTGTTTGTCAATTCGGATATCCACCCCACTCAATGTCGAATCCAATCTAGCCATCCCCCACAAAACACATGAGAGAACCCATATCATCAAAGCTATTAGGAAATGTCAAGGCTAATATGAAAATACTGTCACACCTGGCAAAACCCATGCCATGGTAGAAAAGAAACACATGCAATACCATGCATGCCAAATCTAGCAAGGAAAATACACATGCAATCCCATGCATGCCAAATCTAGCAAGTAAAATACACATGCAAGTTGATACTTGCAATGAAGCCTGTTGTAGCTTCTTCATTATGGCTTTCCCTTCTTGATCCTTACTTCCTCTTGCCTTCTTTGCCTTTCTTTCTCCAATGCCAAAGTGCTCAAAGAAAATCTCTAAGTATCCGAGAGTATTTGAGAGAGAGAATAATGAGAAAGCTCTGAAGCTAAACTGACCAAGTCTTCACTATAAAAGGAAGAAGCTTGCCAACTGATCCTCGAAAGCCCTTTTATTAATGAGGCCTTTATTTTCTTCATTTTCCATAATTTTCGTTCATTTTCCTCCTCACATGCAACCTGTGACCTTTCACCTCCTTTTTCTCCTATTTTCCATTATTTTCATAAATAAATGTGCCAAATACATTTTTTCCTCTTTAATGCCTTAGCCATTGCTTCTGCCAATTTCCTTAACCATAAACAACAAAATGAGCACCCCCTAGGATATCTTGCCCACCATTTAGCCTGGAATACATGTCCCATCGTCCATGGTATTTATATATATATTTCACATGGAATTTTCACCAGGGTTGTTACAAGTAGCGACCATGAGAGTACTAATTTAATGAAATACATCTCAAACATTCAAACATTTAATGCTAACTTTGAAATTAGCCGCTACTCCATGTCTTTGATTTAGGGAAACTGGAAAGTTTGGATGTGATTTTTGAAATACTTTAGTTCCCTTTCATAATTTGGATAGGGAAAACCTTGCATATCTAATGTTTCCTCGATGGACGTGAAGCTATCAATAAGACATCAAAACCAAAACTTTGGATAAATTTTTAGTGAAAAAAACATGACAATCCAAACTTTGGATAAATTTCAGTAAAGCAAGGATATTTTTAGTCAAAAGAAAAATTGATGGTTGCCCAACCCTCTAGAAATCGTTAGGGTACCTGCAGTGTCGGAGGCGGGGACTAATAAGAGGTGAGATATGTATTTAATATGAGGTGAGATATGTTTTTAGTGGTTGAAATTTTACTCACATTCAGTTTTATTATTAAATAAATTTGGCATTTATATTTCACAATTATCTCATTATATGACAAATATTTATACCACATTATGTTTCAAAATTATCACATTATCATAACTAGCATTTGCATCAGATGTTGCAAAGGAAACGCCGTAAGACATAACTATGTGTCTTAAGGCATAAATATGGGTTTTAATGGGATATCTTTTTTATGAATCATTGATTGTCGTAAGACATAACTATGGGTCTTAAGGCATAAATATGGGTTTTAATGGGATATCTTTTTTATGAATCATTGATTGCCCATAGATTCTGGGGGTCATAGGATGACGAGGGATCAAATTTTTTATAAGAGGATTGAGAATAAGAAGAGAAATCACATTTTTTATATGCCGTAGCACTTATTGCACCCAAATTTAGGAGTTAAAAAACGTCATATCGTTGAAAAAATTCTACTTCAAAATCAAATGCATTGTTTGTGATTATGCCTATGGTGGTCATATAAAAAAGCAACAAAGAAAAGCCTCAAAGATTACATAATGGCTTTAGATCCCAAATGGACTTGATGATCTTCATATAATGGATTTGGTCTATTTTGCATGCCCATATTAAATAAAAAAATTAATATCCATATTAAATAAAAAGATAAATGAGATTCATTTTTAAAGATTAAGCATTATAAGTTTTGAAAAAAATGTGTGCAAGACATGTACTCTTACAGATAGGGTTATTTGATAATGTTAAGAAAGTTACAATAAGAGAAGGCTTTGTAATACCTAGTATGAGAGCAATGTGTCATTTCATCCATGCTCAATGTCAAATTGACACATGTTCATTTTAAAATAAAGATAATTTACTATAAATAAAAAATAATGTTGGCTAAAGTATATATACTTAATTAGTTTTAGTTAAAATCCAATAGAAACGGATAAACATATTTGGTTAAATGAATATACACATTTGGTTACACTCCAGCTCCAATAATGGTTAAAGTAATATTAATATTTATGTGAAAATATATTAATCACTTAAATAAAATATAAAATTTTAATATAAGCCATATAGCCTATAAGTGAAATGTTTTAATGCCCATATTAAGTAAAAAAAATTAGTATCCATATTAAATAAAAAGATAAATGAAATTCATTTTTAAAGATTAAACATTATAAATTTTGAAAAAATAGGTGTGCAAGACTTGTACTCTTATAGATAGGGTTATTTGATAATGTTAAGAAAGTTACAATAAGGAAAGGCTTTGTAATACCTAGTGTGAGAGCAATGTGTCATTTCATCCATGCTAATGTGAAACTGGCACATGTTTATTTTAAAATTAAAATAAAATGACTGTAAATAAAAAACAATGTTGACTAGAGTATACATACTTGATTTGTTTTTGTTAAAATCCAATAGAAATGGATAAACATATTTGGTTAAATGAATATACACATTTGGTTACACTCCAGCTCGAATAATGGTTAAAAGTGCAAAGTATTCACTCTCATTGCCATAAATAAAATATTTTGATATTTTGGTGTCTACCTTAAGTAACATAATTTATATCAACTTTAAAAAGATTTTAAAATTAAAATTTATTTTTTTATTATTCTAACTAATTTTATAAAATTTTAATTATAATAATTAATAATAAAAAATATTTATAAAAAAAAAAAAAAAAAATACAATATAAAATAATTTTTAAAAAATTAATTTATATTTATATTTTTTTTATTTAGTACTTGCATCAAATCAATTAGTAAATACTTCCATCCTAACCTCAAATTATATTTAATTACTTCCATCTTAACTTCAAATTATATTTTTCTATTTGGTTTGGTTTGCGATAATGGCAACACAACATATATCATTTATCTGATAAATTGAAAAAAAAACACAAGATATGTCATTTATCACATAAATTGAAACAAAAAAATTATGATATTGAATTATAAAATGTTAATTTTGTCATACACATGTACCCTATACAATATTCAATGGTGATATGACTACCTATGATTATTTTCAGAGTAGTTTTATAATCTATGACAACAAATGTTTTATATTATAAATTGAATTAAAATTAAATAGAAAACATACTTTTGAAACAAAAATCATATTTTCGAAGATTGATTTATTTATAAAACAAAATAAAATTCCCATTGATTTAGAGTCCTAGCAACCGGAGTAGTTTGGGTATTCGATCTTGGTATCAATATTTCAATTTTGTTCGTTAGAAAATTATTTAGCATTAAGTTGACGTTGCATATTAAAACTCTTTTAATAGTAGAAGGCGTGATTACCTTTCATTTGAAAGTAATTTAAAAAAAAAATTAATGGATTTTGACCTATCTGGAATTAAGAGGGAGAATTCTGGCATGTTAAGGTATATAGATTATTTTATTGTAAGTTTATAATTCTAATTTATTTATTATAAGAATTATTTAACCATGTATAATTTAAATATAATTTTCAAACGGAAAGTGAAATGTATAGGGAGTAGAAATTAAGTTTATAATTTGTATAGATTCGTGAAGAGCCAATAGCGGCGCTCCCGGTATAATCGCAGAGTCTCTTTCACCACATTGGGGAGGTAATCGCAGAGTCTCTTTCACCACATTGGGGAGGTATTTCATGCTTGCCACATCTGACTGGTTAACTTTGCCATGGCTGCCAACTTTACATTCAATTTCTTACTGTAATCTCTTCATTGCATGGGGATTTCTGAGCAGCTCACTCAACCCATTCTATGGTAATGGCCGTCGTCTCCATTCCGACGGCGAACATGTCCTGACAAATTCAATTCATTTCTCATGTTAGTAGAAGGCGTGGAGTGACAGAGTATTATGAATTAGAAAACTGAAAGAGGGAATGGTGGTCGAGAGGCTTACAAACATAACTGCCTTGATGGTTTCTCGCATGATGTGGGCGTCCTGTTGCTCATTCTGGATCTGAAGCAGCACATCAACGAAGCTTTTACAATGTTCTGCTTCAACCCCTGGCTAGCTATCCGAGGATGAGTCCTTGCGATGCTCCATATGGTTATGTATGAATTTCTTAGCGAGTGAACCGAATATTTTGTTGGCCTCCTTCATCCGTCCAAGGATACCTTGCAAATCAAGCCAGTCCAGTCCAAATAAGGAATAAAACTTCCAATGTCAAAAGCTCCCGTTGAAGACACCGCTCTTGCTCTTGCAGGTGGTTTTCATTGTTTCATAATGGTCGGCCTTGAGCTTGAACCGACACCCTTGAGCAGTTGCAACCGATTAGCTATCCAAAGCGAAACGCACGGGCAACTAAACACGTTTGACTCACCTGCGATTGTACAGTTGGGAAAGCCAACAACCGTCATGCAATTCAAATCGATAGATCATATTAACTCAATCGTCTAACAAAATATCTAAAGGTACAGGTTATGACAGGGAGGCATTTAGGATAGTTGATTTCAGAGAGAATGCTTTACGACATAAAAATTATATTGTAAACATAATAATTTAATTAAAATTCAAAAGTACAAAACATTTCCTTAAACTTGATCGAACAAAGACTTTGATGAAATAACAGCAGGAACAAAAACTTTGGTGAAATGATAACATTAAACAAAGGCTTTTTATGAAATGATAACATAGGCTGGCTCACCATAAAAAAAAACCAAAAAGATCTATATAGTTTAACTTGTAACATACATTTGGTCCTATCTTCATAATCTTATTTGATTTAAATAATATTTTTTAAAATCAAATCAAACACAAATTTCTATAAAATAGAACTACAAGAATTTGAAGAATATTTTAAAAAGTCAAATCTAATACAAATTTCTATAAAAGATAACTGAAACAATTAATGACTTCCAGGCAAGCCATAGTTCAATCTTACATTCGAAAACTACACTTAACACACATTCTGGAAAATGACTAAGAAACTTTAACAATTTTGAATATTTTGTTGCAGATAATGGCTTCAAGGCAGCCATAGTTCAATCTTACATTGGAAAACTCCACTCAAACAATCTAGTAGCTTAAAGGATGAAATATAAAACAACAATGCCAGCACAACCTAAATAATAGGGACAACAAGAAGTAGTTCAATAGCTTCCCATATCTTCTTGCATAAAGATCTTTTCCTTTCCTAGAATAAATCTTAATGAGTTTTAGGATATTTCTTAGTTTTATTATTGAATAACTCTCTTCTCAAGATGTTATGGGTTCGAAGTTCAAGATTCATGGTTCATTTCTTGTTAAGTCTTGACTATTAATTCTACTTTGATCCTGGAATCCACCTTTGAAGGAAGCTTTTCTAGACACTTGATGTACTCAGTCTTTCTGGAACCTTAATACAAAGCAGAGGATTTTGAATCTGGTTTTACATAGTTTGTGTTATCATGTAAGTTTTTCCAGTTATCAGTCATTATGTTTTTCTTCATATGCTTATGACTTATAGAGATATCTAGGTAGAAATAATTGTGTCTCAATTAATTCCTATAAGCTCTGAAATTCATCATCTATTAAGAGACTCGATTAATGAACTATCTATTTAGCTAATCCCCTCTAATCAATAAATCATCAGCATCTTGTGTAAGCTTAAGTATACTACCTTGAACCTTTGGAATGGAGTTTAGAAGGTTTTCCTACTTATGACTGTTCTATTTTACCGTCTGGAAACTGTAATAATCATATTTTTTGTTTTCTTCTACTCACCATTATTTTTTATCTATATCACTGTGTAAAGTCTTATAGCAGCCCTTCGTTGAAGTATTAATATAACCCAAAGGATTAAGAATTTCAATTCTACATCTATATTCTTTCATTGGTATTCCAAAAAACTAAAACCAAAACCCCAAAACAATTATTTTAGATGCTCTGGCATTGGTAGCTGACCTACTACTATCTCAGAGGTACAACGAGGTGCACGATAGATCTGGAGTTACATGGATCTAGTTAAATTGCAATTTTGTTTTTTTGGTTTGGTTCATTTCAACATTGTTTTTGTAACAACTCTATAAGCTAGATGAATAGGTAACTTAGATTAACAATTATCGTTTTGCATTCCCATTTTAGTTTCACTTTCTATCAAATTTGAAACATATACACAGTTGATATCTTATCTTTCTATTCATGACACATTTTATTTATTTAGACAATAGAACAAAACATTTTTTAACAAGGATTATCACAAATTTATATCAAAATGTTTCTTTTTGTTTGTCAAGAGAATATGAACATACCCGTGAACCAATAACTCAAATACATCCTCACAAGGCTTTTCAACAAATTTGATTTTTTTTTCCATCATATTGTAATGTTGCTATTATTCTGTTGGTTATTTTCAACATTGTTGATATAACAAGTAGGTTATATTTACGCCGTAAGGCGTTCCCTCTGAAACCAACTATCCTAAATGCCTCCGTGTCATAACCTGTACCCTTAGATATTTTGTTAGACGATTGAGTTAATATGATCCATCGATTTGAATCGCATGACGGCTGCTGGCTTTCCCAACTGTACAAACTACTATCGCCGAATCCAACCATCACGGGTAGCTGTAGCGGCAACCGAATCCCAAGCGGCGATCCTTACTTCCATACTCTCGTAAACATGTGCAATCAACTGGTACTACAGACGGGCTCGTACAGTTACCACTACGACTACAAGACGTCGAGTGTAGGCATTGGGGGCTCACCCACTGCCTACGGCCAGGCAATCTGCAATCGGATTCTCCCTAGGCAGAATTGCACCCTCTGCATTATTAGCATCTGGAACGCCAGCTATGGCATTTGCAGTACCTTCAGTGCTAAGCTTCAATCCGCTACAGCACATATTAAATACTGTTTCGTCAAGTATGAGGATTACCCATTTAGTATCAACTACTCTGCAACACGGGGCGATACCTAACGCAGCTAATATTTCTCTTTAAATAAAACCCTAATCAATCTCTCATATCCCTAGCGATATAATTGCTTACTTGTTTGATGATGTGGTGGTATCTTACATCTTTTTCATGAATATTCTAAATTGTTAAAGTTTCTTAGTCATTTTCCAGAACGTGTGTTGAGTGGAGTTTTCCAATGTAAGATTGAACTATGGCTGCCTTGAAGCCATTATCTGCAACAAAATATTCAAAATTGTTAAAGTTTCTTAGTCATTTTCCAGAATGTGTGTT
>Ga0115851_100974_pt2 | contig 13516 bp, 13 predicted proteins | sample InSIn2gowninarea_FD_83865 | JGI IMG/M metagenome (GOLD analysis project Ga0115851, IMG submission 83865)
TAGATGGTTTGATTGTTACGGATTGTTATAAAGGATAGAATATAGAATTTTGATGATATGTTGATGTGTTGTGAGATTAACTTCTAGCGGTAATGCCAGTAGTACTACTGCATTAAGTTTTTAATAGCTACTAAAGTAGACTAGTGGTATGTAAAGGTGACATGAACAATCTCGTTGAGCATGTCATGATATGCCAGATGAGATTGTGCAGATTCAAACTGCTCAATTGGGAAAGTACTTATCAATATGCACAATCTCATCCAAAGTGTCAGGATATTGAGAATTTGATCCTGCATATGACCGGGTCTAAACTTAGCCCTGTCTCTTGGCAGGCTGGCTGGCAAGTTTGATCCTATATGTGCTCGCCGGTGGACTAAGCCTGCGTACGCGCAGACGGTTTATGCATGTGCGCGGACGAAATCTGTTTGCTCTTGCACAAATCAATATTAGCTTCATTTCTCAAAAAGTCAATCAATTTATCAAACTAGTTCACATGTATTTAACTGTACATTTAACAATTGGTTGCATGTTTGAATGTTGTATGAGACAGTACTTTGATATGTAGAAATTGAGTTACAAAATCATTTAATCAAAAACCACTCTATTGTCTGTTCATTTGATCCCTCCAACAGTAGTACAACTAAAACTTTTAAGCCATCAAGCCATAAGCTTCCTACATGCTCTTCCTTCATCAAGTAGTGCTAAATACACCTAGCCAGCAACCCATTCAAGAAATAGGAAGTCACCCAGTCGAGTACATCGACGGCAGTCAGTCTGAAAGTGTTTGCACACTGACAGATTCTGTAAGAACATGTCTTCTTCTAGAAAGCCTGGTACTAGAATTTGCCGTTGACAGAATCCGGACCTAAATCCTGTTCATGATTTTGCCCGAACTGCAGCCAATCTCAATAGAAAAAAATTGACTGCAAGACAAATCAAAAGCTTTGAAGTATACATATTGATGGGTCTTGGAAATATGTCAGTTCGCAGCGCGTTTTAGGATGCCATTCAGACAGTCATTGTTCAACATAATATGATGTCATATCAGCATGTGGATAAAGCCCACTGGAAGGAGCTTGTGAACACGGCCTTGAACTTCTATGCTTGCACCTGCAAAGACAGTTATATAAACGGTTGTTCTGATACTATCCTAAAAGTGGAACTTGTTCTGAGGGATAGACTTAAGGGATAAAGGTCAAAAAAGTCAAAGTTTGAAAACATTGAGAGAGCATACCGACATTCAGTACCCAACAAGACACCAGATTCGGATGACGAGCGGACAGTTTTGAACCGCGAGAGGGCGGAATGCGATAACGTGCGCGCATTTCATGTAGAACTCCATGTGGTTAATCCATCAATAGCTAACACCGAACCAGCAACAGCTGTGGGCACATATCACCCACTTCAGCTTGCTGACACAGAGACAGATGCTATCTATATTGGGCATATTACCGTGGAGGACTCTAGTTTCTCTGAGCTCATATATAGGGTCAATGAGGTTGTACCAGAGAACCGTTATGTCAGAGAGCTGGGAGGGATACAGCGGATCGACGTTAATGTGGTGCGCGCGAGACAGGACAAAAACCGTCTGTTCGCGGACAGATCATGCCCGCTCAAGGACAGCAATATCCGCGCATTCTATGATGCCAGTTCAGATTTGGAGGCCACATTTCCTATTGTGGTGGCAGTTCTTGGACGCGAGTCTATTGATCAATTCAGAGATAGGAACAAGTCCAGAACACCCAGGCCTGACAGTCCTCCACCTCAAAGGACTGTTCATATAGATGCTCCACGTCCACCTCAAACGTTCTATGAAGATGTCAATGATATGTTCGAGCCTTCAGATCTTGTTGCTGCCAAAGGCCTTCCCCGTACTCACCTTGAGTTTGAACAACAATTGACCTACCATCGTTTAAAGGTCAAGGCTCACCGCAAGATTATAGAAAATCTCAAGTCGGAACGAGCTAAGCTTGGTGAAGCTGATCCCATAGATAGTGATGATGAACACTACGGGCTCTTCAATGAAATTCTCTCTGAAGAGAGCAGGATGACAAGGAGTTCCAAGGTACTCAGTCTTGCCTGTGCTCAAGCAAGGCATTGCTCAAACATGTCTAGTCTGTGATTGGATTGAAACAGTCCGCTTGCTGACCGTTCTCGTTCACTCGCTGACCGTTCTTATTTGCGTATACTCTGTTAGGTGTTTATTTTCTTTGGTAGTTCAAATTCTTGTTGTTGCTTCTTTCATGTAACTGGAGCTCAATATGGTTAGTGTATATGCATGATGGATAATGGAATGGGTCAGTGTGGGGTTGGTTATCTTTTCTTTTCTTTTGGCTTTGGTTGATAGGCTGGGTCTTTGTTGAGTTGCATGTTTGATATTCTGCCGTATTTTGGTTGAATTGAAAGAGTTTTCATCCTGAGACTTCAATCTTCATTTTGCAAGTATTCACAACTTTGACACTGCTACTTATCATCAGCCAATACAATCATTTCCAATCACAACCAACTCCCATCAACTACAACCAGGCGTTCAAAATGCCACCAAAAGTCAGTAAGGGTAAAGCTCCAGCCAATAGATGTAGTTGTTCACGGCCTGGTTCATTGATTGGGACTAACTCTAAATCCCAATTTTTGGCACATGGCAACATCAACCAGCCTGGAGTTGTGTTTGGGCAGAGCACAATCGCACGCACACCAAAACTGCCTGCGGGCGGACGCGAAACGCCTATTTATTTATCTGGACCATCATTCATGGTTTCCTCACCCACTGATGGTCCAGAGCTGAATGCTTCCAACTCTGTAATGCTGTCTAAAGCAAATGTTGAGGCGGCATTATCTCAAGTACATGAAATCTCACTATGGCAAAGAATTGATCGAGTTTTCCCAGATCCACCAATGAGTTTGACACAACACCAGTCAGAGTCGGGGCAAAATTCGATATGTGGTTGATTTGACACCTGAGTTTGAATCCATCCGCGCGCGTATCATGACTGTCTGCGCGAGTACAGTTTTCGTACGCTGATGGTCAGAACCAGAACGTGGAGAATGTCCGTCCTTTGCCTGCCGCTCCGGCAGCCTTTGCTGAGCTCCCTCCTCCTGCTGCTACCATTATGTCCACAGCTCCAGGATTATCTGTTGCTTGTGAATCTTCTATCACTTCGACCAAAGAACATAGGATGTCTGTTAAAGAGCGAAATGCTCTTCTTGCCCCACAGAACATTAGAAAGAGAGAGGAAATTGTCAAGTATCTTATTCAGGAATTCTATAAACATACCTTTTTCATACAGGGTTTTTATGCACCAAATAATATTGAGGCACACTATCATCACATGTGGGATGAGGCCTGTGCTGCTCATGGCTACATTATGCCTTTGGAAAGTTCCAAGCAGAATGTGAGTAATCATCTGAAAAACTATATCATAAATGATTAATTAATTAATGTCAATTGGTATCATTGCAGTATTGCAGCCGTAGGCATCTTATCAAAAAAGCTCACATAATAGTTCGCGTGCTATATGGTTTGAGCAAGTTAGAGAAGCATGAAATCATAGTCAAAGTGCCCTCTCTTACAAGAGAACATCGATATTTACTCTCATGAAGAGGATCGCAAGAATGCACCTATTGAGGTAAGTTTTCACTTGTTTCCCGCCGTCATGGCTGGGCGCACGATATCGGAAATTGTCAGGGTTAAGGCTGGAACTATCTGTGCGCTGCCGGAAAGTGTCCGCGCGTAATCACATATGCATTATAGTTGACTTTTGATGGTTGCTAATGATATTCAGTTTTTCACAACCATCTTGGAGGCTCAGAAATGTGCAGATCGCATTTTCATGCACTTTTTTGATGGTGTTAAGAAGGGCTACACCGCAGAGAAATATAACATCATGGGCTCCATGAACGCTCCATTCATTGCAATGATGTTTACTGCTGTGGGCCATGCCCTCTTAGACTGGAGAACTGGTGAGAGGATAACTGGGGGGGTTTTCAATCATGTAAAGTGCATAGGTGCATTCCTATCCATACGTTCCTGTCCGAGCGCTGTCCGATTAAGTTTGCGAGCGGTGAATTCGGGAGTGCGCGATAACACTTTCAGCGCACAAGTGTACTTTATCTGATTAGACCAATCTCTTGAGGAACAGATGCATATTGCATGTATACAATGCATCTTGGGCAAGCTGGTCCTGAATTTCTCCAAAATCATATTGGCCAGATCAAAAGGCGAACATTGGGTCACTAAGCTCAACGTGGCTATGCTCCACCAGCTCCTCCTTCTTCATTTGCCATGATCAATATAGGGAACATATTGGAAGTGTACCGAGAGATAGAACGCGGAGGGAGCAGCCAGAGCAGCGAATAGGAGGTCTATTGAACAATAAAGTCACGAACAGGAAACAGAAGTGTGCGTAAAGTGAAGTGGTTGTTACTACTATCAAAAGAGATGAGGAAGTTTCTTGATTTCTTTATCTATAAGAGGGAGAACAAGCGGGTTTAAATACATGAAATGAACGTATAATGAAGGGGATAGAAACAGACGGAAGGACGACTAATACAGGAGTCATTGCAGCTGCGTAACAGATGAGTGGTAATTAATCATATGAACGACTAGTCTCAATCAGGAATGTAAATCCAAGGTTACACAGGGCTGTGAACATGCAGGGAAACATTGGACAGGGATGTACAGTGGGGCAATGCAGGGACCAATAATAGCCGAACAGTAAAACAAGATTAATATAGAAACACAAGAAAGAAATGAATAGAATGTAACAGCACAAATTAGGGGTTAGCAGATGTCCTGTTTCAACAATTTCGGCAAGCTCGCAATCCAAAATCGTATTTTAAGTAACTAGCACTCCAAAACCGAGCCATAACACCAGAAAGAGTTGATTTCTGTAAGCCTGCAATCTGAAATCGTATTTTGAGTGACCAGCACTCCAAAATTGAGCCATAACACCAAAAACAAGAGAACAACAAAACAAGACTGAGGAGAGAGAGGGACCAAACTAGGAGATAGCAAAGACCAGATACAAGAAGGCGCAGAAAAAAGTGGAAAGTGAACCCGGCGGACGTGTGCGTCACGCTGCGCTTTGAGAGGCCTTTTTACTGGATGGCCTTCCATCTTGATCATTCGACCGACACCTCTTTCATGTCTCATCCTGCTGAGGTGCCTCCTCCATCTCCAGTGCTTTCCCAGTAATTAAGGGCAACCAGGGCAGTGCATCTCTCAGATAAGACTGAGTTTGACCAATTCTCCGGAGGACATACAAAACAGTCAAAGGACGCTCAGCTCAGCTGTTGATGAACCACTGCTTGAGGTCATCTGAATCATTAATCCGAGTCTCATGCAGTGGCTGCCGGATAATATGCTGTGCGTTGGCACCAGTAAGTTCTCCGGCGCCAAACCGGCTTTGATCCTTGTCAGGCTTTGCAGAGGAGTGAGCGCACCATAGATGGCCCTGACCTGGCGTTTCTTTGACACTTTTCCCTCAATATCGGCATGGAACTTGGTAAAGCTGTACGAGCTATGTGTGATCATACGAGTATGCTTCATTTTCCCGGCAGAGATGGGAGGCTCGTCATCCGAGTTGTAGACATCTACCAATATGTTAGTTGATCACTTCTAAATGTACGCCACATTACTGTGTATTACTCACCATGATCGTCATCGCTCTCCTCATCTTCATTGGTTGCCTATTTGGGCTTATTAGGCACTGGACAATGCTTCCAGCTATACTGCTGGACCTCGACAAGCTCCCTATGACCTTTCCCGCCCTTCAATTTCTTGCCATAAGGTGAAGCCGAAACACGATACACATTTGCATTGAGAGGAGCCAGCTTATTTTTAGTGTGGAAATCCTGTGTGCCGACATCAGGGTTGAAGGTAGGGAAGAACACCTCACTCAATGAATTCTTTGGATATGTCTTATTCACGTTAGCTTTTACTCCATCTCGACAATGCAACTGTTAAGACTTACCTTTGTAATGAATGGGTTTGGCCAGAGACCAGGTGGCATAACCCACAATGGAGCGTCAATCCAGGGGGGGAAGCTGGGCAGGATGACCAAGTTGTCTCAAAAATTTTTGACCAAACCTGTTCGATGGCCAAGGCCCCATCCTTGAGATCTATCACTGGGCATGGGATCTCACTTAAACTCCTATTTCCAGGTGTTCTTAATATTGGAAAGCACATCATTGAAAAGGACACGCTATTGGATACGGAAATTAACCCATGGAATCTTAGGGGCAGCGGGAGTGGCGGCGGGAGCAGGAATGATGGTGGGAGCAGGAGCGGCGGCAGTAGCAGGAGCGGTGGCGTTAGTGGGAGCGGTTGTTTCGGTGGTTGCTAGAGGAGCTCCAACAATAGTGATGCGATATAACTTGAGTCTATTCGAGAAGTTGTCATATATGCTGAACATTTGTCTGCAAGAGCCCACGTGCCTCCTGCTGATATGTGCTGTCCTAGCTCCTCTATATCTTTCTGCATAGCATCTCTGTCATCTGCACACAGAATGTTAGCGGCTAGCATCCACTTTGCCACCAGCCCGGCATAGTCTTATAATGTTTCTTGGGTGTAGATCCTCTACAGTGGTGGGTTTTGAAGCCCAATATCTCAAGGACAACAGCTTTTTTAAGTCTACACTATGCATTAGGTTCAATTCAATCTATTAAGGCACGCGCAATGACGTGCGGGTCACTGCACTTCCCTTCCCGTCAATACATACCCTTGTTGAAATAGGACATCAGCTAACCCCTAATTTGTTCTGTTACATTCTATTCATTTCTTTCTCATGTTTCTACATTAATCCTGTTTTACCGTTCGGCTATTATTGGTCCCTGCATTGCCCCACTGTACATCCCTGTACAATGTTTCCTTGCATGTTCACAGCCGTGTGTAACCTTGGATTTACTTTCCTGTTTGAGACTAGTCGCTCGCATGATTGATTACCACTCATCCATTGCGCAGCCGCAATGACTCCTGTATTCGTCGTCCTTCCGTCTAGTTCTATCTCCTTCTTTATACGTTTATTTCATGTATTTAAACCCGCTTGTTCTCCCTCTTGTAGATAAAGAAATCAAGCAAGTTCCTCCTCTCTTTTGATAGTAGTAACAACCACTTCACTTCACGCACACTTCTGTTGCCTGTTTGTGACTTTATTGTTCAATAGATCTCCTGTCCGCTGCTCTGGCTGCGCCCTCCGCATCCCGTCTCTCGGTACACTTCCAATAACCCTCCCATTGCGTTGGTAGTATTTTTACCGAGATATAGATAGTTATTATCGTATTGCAAGTCTAAAGGAGTTAGCAATAATAATCTAGCACCAATGGAAGAAAAGCCTGACAATGTAGATATTGGCAAATGATGGAGTGTTGTCAAGACAATGGAAGTGGGTACTGTGTCGTAAGTCTAAAGGAATCAGCAATAATAATCCAGCACTAATGGAAGAGAAGGCAAATAGTATAGATATCGGCGAATGATGTTGAGTTTGACTGGTTCAGCAAAAGGGGATCACAAGTGGCCGTCAAGGCCACAATATATACATAATCATGATAATCTAATCCATTTTGTTTACACTACCCATACACTCACATGCTTTGGCCAAGTTTGTTTCTTTGTCTGTATAAATTTTTACACAACAAATGATTTGACAGCTTATGGCTTGCAGCATATTTCTTTATTTTAATATGGTGCCACCATGTACTCAAGCGGTTGTGTTTGATCTCAATGCTATGGACTTTCCCAAAGAGGATGATCCAGCTGCTTGAGTAGTAAAGTTGAAAGAAATGTCACTTTTTGCGCTAATGCTTCAATCTCAGCTAATCCGTGCTACATGGAACAATCAAAAGCTGTAGCCATCACAATATCTCGCAAAAAACCCTCAATCCATCTACATTCATCACAATGTGTTTCTCATGTTTTGTATGTAAGAAGAAGTTTGCACGATAGTGCAAATTTGACAAACACATTGACACAATGCATGGCGATCTCAAACTGATTCGCAATGTTAGTTTCAAAGGACGCAAAATTCATTTTGAATCCGCTAAAAACAGTCGGCAACTGCAAAGAAAAGAAGCCAAACCTTCAAAAGATTACACAAAAGCGATATCTGTGCCTGGTAATTTGGATCTGTCATTCAAAGATTTGTCAGGCAGTAATCACACCGTTTCAGAAACCGGAGCTCAAGCCGAACAGTACAGCTGGATGCGTGAATGGTGAGCATGCAAGCCAAAATGTTCAAATGATGGCCCGAGCAACAACTTCATCAATCGTATTAAAGCTCAATCATTTATACGATTCAAAGACTAAGACAGCGTTTATGCAGCTGCATGCTGTATCAAGCATCAATTGACTGTTGTAGCTATTGACAATATTCCTTTTGTAGGTGATTTTGACTTCCGATCGGGTAAGCAACTTGAACGAATAATGGAGGACATGATAGTATGTGACAGACTCTCTACTTGGCAAAGTACAATTCTCTATGACCCACATGAGAAAGTTGAACATGAATTCTGGTATCGAAATCTGGTAGACATCATACAATATCTTCTAGCTCAACTAGCATTTTCACCGCATTTGCAGTTTCAAGTCACTTGCAAATACCAAGACAGTCAGCGAATATACAATGAACTGTATACTGCAGATTGGTGGTGGGAAGTTGAGGTAAGTAAGGCGCATGCAGACGTACACAGACGCGCGCATCATCCGGCAGTGTGGCGTCACATGATATTGATCTACTTTAAAACTGTATGTAGGGAAAGATACTATACAATACGTTTGCTATCCCAATTATTGTTACGTCAGACAAAACTCACCTGTTAAACTTCAGAGGGTATCACAAAATGTGGCCAATATACATAACTATCATGAACATCCCGTCCAAGATTCGCAATTCTCCAAGCTGCCATACGTTTGTTTTACTTGGGGTATTACCAATTCCGTCGGTTAATAAAGGCGCAACAACATCGGAGTTGAACTTGAAGCAAATTTTTGCAGCTGAGCTTCTTCAAGACACACTAAAATATGCTCTTGGTCTACTGACAGCTTTGGGTCCATGTTTGCATTCACCCAAATGATCGTAGTTCTCAATGCTTGCAAAGGATGGCTGTCTGCATCAGTTCTCAAACCTACATAATTTTCATTACGCTGATGGTTATTCCTGCAAATGTATCCCTATTCTGTGTTGGTGGATGAGTGACCTTGTTGAAAAAAATAAGTTAATGAATCTCAAAAGCAATGCCTGCACCAACTGTAAGGCTCTAGTGGAAACATACGGCGATTATCCTTTACAAGGTCAACGACCTGCCCAACATAATCACAATCAATACGTAAAGGCGTTTGATAACATCTAAAAGCAGAATTGTCACCACAAAATTGCCGACGCCAACGTACTGAAGAAATCCTAATTCAAAACCATGCCAATAACGTTATGGCATGTACCCAAGGCCCCCTTGTCAGATTGTTCAAACCGGACATTTTGCACACTCTACATTTGGGCACGGTTAAGTATATCATTGTCTAGCTTCACACTTTTCTTAAACCTCATAAGTTTATTGATGTGTTTAACGACACTTTCATTGCAGCAGGATCATATCCAGGGTTTACACCTTTTAATAAAAAGTACACAGCAATTATTCAATAGTAAGGAAAAGAGTATAGAATGATGGCAAAGATCATTCACAGTATTTTAGCCCGTACTCTCTTTCACCCAATGCCGAAATCGTAGGAAAACGTCTTATTGTTTTCAAATATCTACAAATGTGTGGGCTCTATGATTGATTTTGTACTTGTATCACAGTATCATTCACACTCAAATGGAGATATATGAAACGTACGGAATTGGGGTTGAATGGATTGGATGGAACATTATCTAAAGCAATTTCATATTTTGAAGGACGTCTTCAAAGCAGCAAGAGCTACACGGGCAATCAGATGGAAGGCTGCCAAAATCTTGCACGATGCGGCATGCGACAATGTTGAGGATAACAGAGATGAGGATGAAGAAGATAGTATTGGAGGTGTATCGAGAGACGGGATGCGGAGGGCGCAGCCAGAGCAGCGAACAGGAGGTCTATTGAACAATAAAGTCACAAACAGGCAACAGAAGTGTGCGTGAAGTGAAGTGGTTGTTACTACTATCAAAAGAGAGGAGGAACTTGCTTGATTTCTTTATCTACAAGAGGGAGAACAAGCGGGTTTAAATACATGAAATAAACATATAAAGAAACAGATAGAAACAGACGGAAGGACAACTAATACAGGAGTCATTGCGACTGCACAACGGATGAATAGTAATCAATCATACGAGCGACTAGTCTCAAATAGGAAAGTAAATCCAAGGTTACACACGGCTGTGAACATGCAGGGAAACATTGGACAGGGATGTACAGTGGAGCAATGCAGGGACCAATAATAGCCGAATGGTAAAACAGGATTAATATAGAAACATGAGAAAGAAATGAATAGAATGTAACAGAACAAATTAGGGGTTAGCAGATGTCCTGTTTCAACAGCTAGTCAAGATGAAATGCCAGAAACCGATGACAGCAACGATAGCAACATTGACGCGCGCGTCCGCGCGCGTATGCAGGCGTCTGTTGGCAATCCGCAAACACCAAGAGCAAAAAATTGTCTTCACTCCCCTCGTGTCCCCACCTCTATGTCAGCGCCACGTCAATTCACGACCGCAGCTGAATCTCCTATACGCAAGCTATGGATGCCAGTCAGTAAGAAGGAATTGAAGTTCATAAGTTGACTCACTTCAACATCCCTAAACTGCATGCATTACTACACTTTCGTCGACAGATTGAAATGTTTGGAGCTTTGCCATAACATTCAACTGAGATTGAAGAAAGTAGCCATGGAGATCAGCTGAAATCGAGGTGAAAACACTCAAACCTGCAAAATATAGTTTGGCAGATAATTAGTCATTATCAACAGCGACAAGTATTTGCTATGAGGATCATGAATATTATTGCTCTGCGACTAGACTTACGACACGAATTTAAAAGTCAAAGATCAAATGTGTCAGCTGAGTGGACGGTCGATGAGTATGATGATAAGCTTTCACTAGATGAACAGCCACCAGAAATTGAAAGGATTTGGGTCACATTCACTCCTCCTTGTCTGAAATACCAGAAATGGGGTAAAAAATATAGCAAATCATGCCAGAATGTTGAAGATCTTGCACAGATTACAAATATATCTTTGGGGTTGTTTATAATTACGATTAAGGACTACTTTAGACACCAAAGTCGATTAGAAAATACTGTTACATTGCCCCTTCACCTTTGGCACGTTACTCTTTTTACAACAGTTATTGTTTCTGTGCCCAGCTTGCATCAGCATAACGTCAAGATGCAACATTATATTTGCAACACATACGGACAAAACTGGCGGGAAACAAACAAACCTAAAAGAGATACTGCTTGGGTCCTGGCAAGTGAGCAGAACGGAAACTTGAATTGGAGAAATCCAGTCTACATGAAGGCAGTTTTCACAATCCAAGTACTAAACAATTCAACACAGTCAACTGAGTTTGATATTGTTCTTATTGAGGATTTTGATACTCACGGTGGAAAGTTTGCGAAGCATGTTGAGTTGGTAAAAGTGAGCGAAATGCCAGGAACTCAACGCATATTGGGAATAGAAGCCATACAAGGAGCATGCCATCTCCTCAAACTCCCTAAGCGGGGAGACTTCTATGTTAATACATATTGTAACTTAGAAACATTCAATAGTGTTACAATACCAAACACCAGCGTAGGAGCAAGACCACATTATGGTTTTTGATAAAACTGGGAGCCGCAAGAGGACGTATGGTGACGCGTGCGTCACCATACTCAATGCCGATATTTGTTGAATATCTTAATGTAAATAAATGTCTAGAAAAAGAAAACATATACTTGTCGTGCACTATAATAATTTTAGACTACTACTTGCCCAATACAAACCGTGAAATCAATTATAAAAAAGAGCATGATGGCAGATCAAAATTGCATGAGGGCGACTAGACTCCATAACTAGTCTAAGTACTAATCTCATGACTCGCTAATGTCTCGCTAACAGACTCAAGCTCAACAACAAAAATAATAAGTGAGGGTCGTTAATAACAATCATGATGAATGCTGATATTTAGCTCTATACTCCCAAATGACAACTCTTGAATAAGTGACTTCGAAGGATCAAACAACAAATACAAGATTGTAAACTATCGGGATACTCAACATGAACTTTGAATATACCTCGCACAACAAAAAATCTTGTTTAGTCTGACAATATATTCAATCCGTCTCACAATAGATTAGATGCACCGGACCAAATTGACAAATTGAGCCAAATCCAAAACTGATAAACAAAATATGAAGGATAACTTCTTGCTCGCCAAATGAGTATACGGAAAACCCACTTGCTAGCAATCAAAGTGTTTGGATCACCCAAGGCAGCAGGACCAACACTCAATTCCAATGCAACCTGTTGTACTTGAAACACCATGAAAGGACTCAAAGAATCCTAGAAAGGACGAATATGAGCTATTAGATTGCATGGCGCAGGCGGCGACAGAGTCTAGCTTTATCCAATTCGGATTTGCCTGAAAGGGAATGACACCGAGCTGATAGGACACCAAGCTGCTCAAAGTTGAATGATATTGACCCATACAGTGTCACTTGAGTAGACTTTGTTTAGTATACGCAGGTCGACATGTAACCTATATTTATTAGTTTAATCCCATGATGTGAATGATCAAGATGGATACTTACATATTTGCATATTTGGTTAAACTAAACAAGTTCTTCTATTGTACAAGGTATGTTCAAAGTTCATGTTAAGGGGCTTGATAGTTTAGAATTTTGTACTTGATGAAGAATCGAATACAAAACAAAAGGAATATACAACGAACCATTTATAGAGTTGGCAAACAATAACAATTTCATTTTGGATGTGTTGAGACCAATCACAAAATAAAGCAAACAATCAAATACGAGTATACACTTAACAAAAAAGAAAGGGCCAAGACAGTCAAACGAAGGATATAACCTGTCCAATGGGAGGTTACATGCGACCTGTCCTATATTGTCAACTTGCATGATCATGCTGAAGCACCAGAGCAACACGATGCATCGATGGAAGGAATTGCTTCACGAAGAGGGCTATTCTTCAGGAAGCAACCGGATTTTTACTGATGTCATATTATTCTACAAACATATAACTTATCATAGTTAAGTAAATTCTTAACCACTTTTAAAAGATAGAACAATACTAATACCTTGTGTATAGAAATGAACACTACTCCAACCTCCCCGTTCGTTTCCACCACCTCTACTATCATCACCTCCACCACCTCCACCACCTCCACCACCTTCTCTTCCACCACCTCCCCTACCACCACCCCCACCCCCCCCCCCCCCCCCCCCCCCCCCCCCCCCCACCCCCACCCCCCCCCCCCCCCCCCCCCCCCCCCACCCCCCCCCCCCCCCCCCCCCACCCCACCCCCCCCCCACCCCCCCCCCCCCCCCCCCCCCC
>Ga0115851_101172_pt1 | contig 13492 bp, 6 predicted proteins | sample InSIn2gowninarea_FD_83865 | JGI IMG/M metagenome (GOLD analysis project Ga0115851, IMG submission 83865)
ATGTAACACACGCAATATTAATTTTTTAGGGAGTTAATAAAATATACGCCTGCTCCCTTTCCTCCTCTCTTAGTATCATACCTTGTGTAGTAGTCATCATCCATTGGTCAATCAATCCTTTACATTTCCAAATAATACTTCTACCAAGTTAGTCCTAGTTGCAGAGGTTTTTCCCCCACATCGTAATAGATTTTAATGGGGGGAAGTCACACGTGTTAAGGGTCCTTTTCATAATAATTAGAGAATAATTCTCATGTTAGCCCAAATTCCCGTTAAATATTTTACCATTATAGAAATAATTAATTCCTAAACGTCTTCCATCATGATAACATAATTAACCATCAACTCCACCTTTCCTTTCTTAGAATTATGTCATCTAAGTTAGGTCAAACTCAGTTGACGGTGGAAACAACATGATTAAGTATGCATAAGGAAAGTTGTCGTAGTATTTAGTTAGGCGGTCTCGTCAGAAATTTCATGTCGAGCTGGTCTACTTAATTTGCATGGCAATGCCAAATTCCTTTGAATCTGGATCAAAGTTGGTAGAGTCACTATGTTTGCAGTCTAGTTCTAAGTTTTTTCATTCTAATATTAGGTACCAAACCCCTATCATTTTTTTATATTAGTGCCACTCTAGTATGATGAAGACACTTATATATATTCAAGAGTTCATATTGAATGAAATAATTAGAGTAAGGGAGCCGCTTTATGGAAAGTATGACAAGGTTGCACTAGTTGACAATGATCATTCATACTCTTCTATTTTCTGACCATGAAACGTGATGTCCACACATAGCCAGTCATGAAGGAAGATGGGAATCCAACAATCAAAGTCAATACTAGCTTCAGAGGAATATAAGAATCTACCTTACTGAATCTAAGAAGTTTGTCTGTGTTTCGGATGACACTGGCAACAATGTAATTCAAACAATTATTGTTCATAAGAATGCATGAAAGATTATTATGGATCGACAATGAATAACCAATTCATGCAGTAGACATTCAAAGGCTTACGAGTTTATCAGTGGGAGGATATGTCATTTCAAATGTATTTATGAAAACTTCCAAGAGAGTGAAGAACACAATGGATGATGACTACTACACAAGGTATGATACTAAGAGAGGAGGAAAGGGAGCAGGCGTATATTTTATTAACTCCCTAAAAAATTAATATTGCGTGTGTTACATTGATAAGAATGAGTGCATGTTGGATACAATTTCGGTTGTGGAGCATTGCGCAACATGAACCCATCTAAATTGATGTCCTTTCCTCCTCTAGGAAATGTTCGAATCATGTGAATATGTCTACAAGTATCTCACCCATTTTATTTATGACTATCTTGTTGTTGCTATGGAAATGCATAAATGGTGCCCACCAAAGGGCCAGGAGCTAGGTCCCATCATAGAAGAGCAACCTTTGGCCCTAAGTTATGCTCCTTGGACAACTTTAGGGGATTCAACCAATAAGGATATAAATTAGGCTTCCTTAAGTAGCTTATATATAAAAATCTTGGCAGTAATCAAGGTTGTGGATCAGGTTCCCAAGTCCCTACTTCATGCATATTCAATCGATATTTGGTTGGGTGTTAGTTATGAGAGAAACTGGGTGAGGCCACATTGTGTTCATCCCCATACTTTCCATATGTGGCCCCAAACATTTATGTTTATAACTGAAGCTTTCCACACAGAGGTTGGTTCATAGCCGGGAGTTGTAGGGGAAATTTGGGAAGGTAGACACATCTCTCTATTTGATGGGATGGTACCTCAACCAATACCATGAGAAATAATTACGAATTCCAGAAAACACTTGGCTAAGGAGGACTTGTAACTGATCATCAAATAGTTGAATAAGAAAATCAACTACTTAAAGGAAACCACCACTAACATTGGGATCTCAGTAGGTTTGGTTTCTGACATTCATGTGTCTCAAGGTTTAAGAAAATAGGGTCCTTTGGTTACTACCCCTCTATTTTCTACAATGATGGTAGTAGGACCTTATTGACAGTCCAAACACACCATCCAAAAACCATGTAAATCAAAATCTACCGAATGTCTAGTCGGGGCCAAAAAGCATAAATAAACCCTTGTAAGTCACATTGTTGACCTCACCATTGAAGATAACCAATATAATGCTGCTTCGCCCATCATTGAATAAATTCCACAATCCTCTTTAGTTGCATCACCTAGCTTGTGCAACCCATGCCCGTATAGTGAATCCACATCTGCTACTCTCTTAGAAACTATACTCTTTGGGACATTGTTGGACATAAAGACGGACCTGGAGGTTGATTCCGTTATTGAGTCCATTATGGAAGTATCTAATGGAGAAGTCATCACAAATTCCATGATGTCTTTATTGCTAAATTCAGGTCCATTATTGAGCATGAGACCCATAATTACACAATCACTCACCACCACTATCAACTCAGTGTCGCTACCACTTCATCTACGTCCTTGAGTTACACCCCTCCCCTTCTCCATCCAAACCATCCCTCCATTGGCTGAAATGTCACAATAAGCTATCTCCCCCATGGAAACTAATATAAGTTTGTTGCCAGTGGGAAGTCCTGGTAGATTTTGATCCGACATCCATTAACTATGCGCCAGGATGATCTTCAAGGCTGGTCCTCATCCAAAATATGTACTTTTATTCAATAAGCACCATGTAGGTCATGACACTATGCAACAATGTAAATACTGACCATGAGCAATAACAACAACAAATTTTTTCATTCACAACCAGACGTGATCAACTCCACCATGATAAGAAACAACTCCATGGAAGCTAGAGTAGATCACTGCAAATTTCCACGTATTGTGGTCATCCATTACTGACATTATACCTAATGCCCTCAAAGATTTCTTAGTTTGCACACTTGTCAAATGTTATGGCCATATCCATACCATGCCATGACTTGACCTATACCAATGCAGAGCTCAAGGAAACCCTCGCTACCATAAGGAGTGCATTGTTAGATCTTGCCACGACATGTCAATGAGGTAGAAAAAGAGATAACCATTGTAGCTACACTCAAGGAATCCATCGTCAATGCCGTGAATGACAACAATACCCTGCTACAACAAGTTCATGACTCCTGAGGAACCCATGTGAAGAAGAATCAACTGGTCTACCCACTCCACAACCGAGTCAATAACCTCCTCACCGATGTTAGGAACATTAATGAAAAATATCACAGGAAGATGCTCAGGGAAAATATAGATGCTATGGATGCACACATCCAACATATAGAAGACTTATGGGTGAGGATAAAGGATATACTCCAAGATCTTTGTCCCTCAGTTCAAACACACCTAGAGACACTAGAACAACTAAGTGACTCCCAACATCTCAATTCCTCACCTAAGAAGTTATGATCATATTGATTTGGAAGGAATCAATTAATAACTACAATCAATTCTGGCAGGTGACCATTGTGGTTGTCCATGAGTTAGGGTCTTCATTTAAAGAGACCACCAAGAGGAAGCACCAACCAAGGAATTAACATCAGCACTAGGAGAAGAATTAATAGCAGCACTAGCAGAAGCATCATCAACACCAATGGCAGCAAAGATATATGGACCTAGGGATGAGTCAATGAACTATAGTTGAAGCTTATTTGGGCCTTCGTTTTTTGAGAAACTAGGATGTTTTCAGGAGGAAGAAGCTAGTGATAAGTGGCAGAAATGGTCATTCAGAATTTTTGGAAATAACAATTGGGAAAGAGAAGGAACTGTTGGAAGATTAGCAGTTGCAGAGGGGTGGCCGGAATAAGAAAATACAACTAAGCAGGAAAAGAGCAAGTGAAACCTAGGAATGAAGACAAAAAAATGAGGGAGAAGGAACTAGAAATTCAGGTTAGTACGGAGAGAGAGGGAACAAGAAGATAAAAGGTATAAAGGAGAACTCAGAAAAGGTTGGTCATTCTATTGTGGTTGTTATTGGTGATACTGTTCTTCTTGTGTTGTAGAGCCATGATAAAAACTCTATGTCTATCCTTCCATAAGATTTTATTATTCTTTGTTTCAGTTTTTCATGTTAAGGAATAGGCATTTAGCCTGATTTAGTGTACTCAACTTTTATATTAATGAGAAAGTCTATTATTGGGGTCTATTGTAGTAGTTGCAACACCATTCAAAATTTTTGCCTACACTCGAATTTGTAGCCTACTATGGATCCTGTGACCAATCATTCCTTAGTCACTTATTGCTTAGTTGATGATTTTGATCCCCCTTCTAGGACATCAAGTGTCATTCACACATTTATCTTTACATAGCAAGTGTTGTCCTCAGGCATGGGAGTTGTCCCTTTTCATGCAAAGGGGATTTTTTGTTTGCATGAAGGGGAAATTTCTGTCAAAATTAGTTTTTCTCATTGTATATACATGTTTCACACTCATTTCTAAGGTTTCACACACCATTACACAAGTGTCATCATTTTCCTCACAAAGCCCATCAGCAACGCCACACATGTTGTAAGTTGCCACAAAGGTTGTTGCATTAAGAAAAGTATTCTTTCATATGTTTGGATGATCTATGTTGTATCACCAAGTATCCATGTGTGTGGTCACATTCAAGTTTGATCACTATTCACATTGGTTCCAGTGATCCTACACTTAGCCTAATTCTAGAGGATTCCTTGAAACCTAGTCTCATCGAGTCTTCCAAAACTGCACACTTCACATCTACAAACCCCAATATTTTTCCTTTCTTATTGGGAATATGAAATGCATATAAGTAATAGCCTCCCTTAGTCTCCAAAACTATGCAGATGCTTCCTCCAGTGTCCTTCCCTCATTTGGATCTCACTTCCTTCAAAAAATACGCGGTTTGGCCTCTTAAGCCTCTCAGCTTCCCTATCCCCCTTGCCACCTGAAATTGTGCAGTTTTTCCTCCTAGTTCCCCATCTCATAGCAACCACTACATGATTAAACTATGCAATTTTTTCCCTCAGTGGGCCCTATACAAATTTTTCCCTTAGTGGGCACTGGGCAAATGTTTACCTTACTGAGGACTGTGCACACATTTCCCTCAGTCTAGCCTGAGTTGCACACTGTGCATTCTCGGTGATCATGCTCGACCATTGGCTTCTTGAAATTCATAATTTCATAGTCCCTAGAACTTCTCCTTAGAACTGTCACTCAGTCTAGACCCGATTCATCAATCCAAGTGCTCTAACATAAAATAGGGGTTTACCAAAATGATGTCGTCTTTTCATGAGTGGATTGGATATAGAGGAATTTTACCATGTTGTGGAAAGATGATGAAGACGGAGGAAATGATAGATGGTGATTAACAGGCCGAGGAGAAAATATAATAATCATATTAGAAGACAAAGGAATGCTAAGGTATGATAGAGGATTGAAGATCAGGACCACATGAGTCGTCAAGAACTCTATGTGTCAGGACACATTATAAGCTCCATCACTTCACCTGTGAGTTTCACTGGTTTAGCACTTTGAATTTTCTAAAGAATCTTCCCAACCCTTCAACTTGGCTTCACCCAGCCTCCCTGGACTATGCATCGTGCAATTCTACTTAGGAGGTTGTGACCTTGATCCTTCGATATGTCGAATGCGGAGTTCCTATCCCCAATGATTGTTGCACTACCCCCAATTGCTAAGCATACGACCAGTCTTCCATATCAGAACTACACAGTCTAATTAATCATCCTTCCCTTCCAAAATCATGAAATTTTTTTCCTGAATAGTCTTCCCCTCATCTTGACCTAATGTCTCCTAGAATTGCATAGAATTCAGTCAGTCTTCCTCTCCACAACTGTGCAAAAATCTTCTAGAGAGGACCTTCCTTCAACCATACTTACTGTCTCTCAAAAATGTGCAGAGACTATCCGTCAAACCATAATGAACTGTACATAATGTATATCCATGCCTCAAGCCTCAGCCTGATTAGTGGGACTATGAAATGTGTATAAACTGAGCCTCTCTCTCTGACCTACAACTAAATTTTGTCTCAGTATTTGACACTGAATGAACCATCTTAGGCTAGGAGGTTTTTAGGCTGATGTCCTCTCATCATGAGTGAATTGTAGATACAGGAACCCAGAAAGATGATGAAGAATGAGATGAAGGTGGAAGAAATGCAAATAAAATTCTTGTAGATGAGCATGCAAGATGATCCGTGAAGGTAAAGCTAAGGGATACCAACTCGTGACCACAACCTGAGATGTCACAAAATTGAATATTCTTGTCACCATACCACAAGGAGGAGAAGAGAACAAATATCCAAGAACACATCTAGCACTCAATAGCAACAATGAATTGACATTTCCATGTCATTCTTGTAGATGAGCATGCAAGATGATCCACGAAGGTAAAGCTAAGGGATACCAGCTCGTGACCACAACTTGAGATGTCACATCATTGAATATTCTTGTCACCACACCACAAGGAGGAGAAGAGAACAAATATCCAAGAACACATCTAGCACTCAATAGCAACAATGAATTGACATTTGCATGTCATTAAGCCTGTCCTTGTTACCAGTGTCATGTCAAGTCATGTCCTGTGTTGTCATATGCCACATCACTAGTGTGGACCATGTATATTGTAATCAAATGTATTGTAGAGTGGAAATCCAAAGGAAACACATGAATATGAAGAGTCATACAAGTTGAAAATTCATAGGAAGTTGAATAGTCATGACAGTAGTTAAAGAGTCACAAGGGGGAAGCATCAGCCCTTGGTTATATATACCCGCTTATTGTATGAGAAAAATACTTTTCACCTTGGCTCCTCCCATAAGGCGTTAGAGAGATTAGATAGTTATTTGAGGAGGAAGGACTGGCTCCAATGTCCCACTACTAGGGCTAGTGATGTACAATGTAAATATGTATCTTAGAACTTTTTCTTAATAACATAAGCCTTTTATGCCAACATGTTCTTCATGCATGAACTATGAATGTTTGTAATACTATTTCCTCGACATTTTTATTTCATGTTTGCTTTCACATGTACTAAGATAGTTGAACTATTTCAGTTATGTTAGTGGTTATGTTATTTAGAATTTGCTGTAATGGTTGTTATTGTTGTCTCATCCTCATGGACTATTCTACAAGATACTAGACAAATATTTCCTTGTTCATTGGTTATAATGACCATTGCGTCCATTGTGGACTATTATGTTGGATGTTAGATGGATCTTGCCTTGTTTATTGGTTGTAACGATTGTCGCATCCTCTGTGGACTATTCCATTAGATGTTGGACATGTTCTTTTGGTTCATGTGTGTATCTTCCTGGGTGGGACTATTACCTCTCACTTGGAGGCTCACGTTTCTCTCCCCCTTTGTAGTAGAAGAACCTCAACACAGTTGCAATACACACTCACTGGGCACACCTCCATTGCTTTTTGAAGACACCATTGTATCACTCTCCTTTACTCACAACTAGAGCTAAGGAAAGTCTTTAAGGATTGGTAATCGAGCCTTTATACTAGATGGGATTCCTACAACAAAAGGTGTGAGGTTTGGTTAGGAATTCATATTGGGGAGATCCCCTTGGTTCATGGATTTCTAGTACCATTAACAAAATTTCCCTAGAAGGAGGGCTAGATGACAGGTTGTTCCTATTGAGTCTGGTTTGAATCTCTTATGTAAAATGGATCATCCCCAAATCATAATCCTGGGATGTTTTTCTAAAGATCTTAATGGTATCATCCCTGTAGAAGTTATTCATAACCTGTCTGAATTTAAGTTCGAGGGTGAAGGTGAATACACCTTTCATGAACATCTATTTCAATCTTTCCATCTTCAACTTTCTCACAGATTATGTTCCAAAGATGTCATGGCTAGTTTACTCACCTTCACATTTGAAGGCTACGTTAATCAATGGTGTCACACCTTACTGAATTCTTTTATCCATTCATTTGAGCAGCTTACTAAGAAGCTTCATAAATCCTTCAAAAAGTATAACTAACAATATGTTTGTGGAAGAATCAATATTTTAGGAATGAAGCATAATGAATCAATTTAGGATTTTCATGATTGATTCCTTCACCTCTGTTATGAAATTCATAAAAAACATCCCAACTGGGATTTTTCGAAACAAGAGTTTCAACACTAGGTTCTTGTCTCTTCATATAGTGAAACTAAATCTCCTTTTTTTTTTCTTCCCAACCCTTGTGAATCATGCGACACCTAAAATTTCATAGGAGGAGCTTACTACACCCTTTTTTCTTTGTCTTCCTCCCTTTCTAGTCCTGATGCGAGTGCCTCCTTGTGATGGTTGTAAAATTGAGAAATCCACGAATCAAATCTCGATTCCACCTTCCCGTTCCTCTTCCACTTTGTATGATTCTTAATCTGCTAGTCTCATTAGAGAATCCAATGCAATCACTTATTTCAATCATCCTCTAGCCTTGGGCAGTGATCATTCCAATGATGATACCTCTATCTCCATATGCCGCGATGAATTCTCTTGAAGATTTTAATTTAGATCTAGAATATTCTTCGGTCAAATAATATGCTCATATTATGTCTTCCTCTTCACCTCACTATCTCATTTGTCCTGCTATTGGAAATACAACCACTTGTGATAAATATACCTCATGGTCTTCAGTTCTATATCCGATGAGTTATTCGCTTGATTGACACAAGATAGTGAGGTTATTGATCATGAAACTAAAAGCAATCAAATCATAGAGAGCCCTTCCCACCCCTCGTCATTTATTCTCTGGATCGAGGAAAACTCTTCAAATCATATTTCTCATGACATCTCACCTATTAATTTATCATTGAACTTGTGATCAGAAGATTCTTTCGATTTGAGTAATGTAGTTGTTGATGTTGAAAACTATGGTTAAATCTGTGATAGAGATGGCTGCTATCTGATGAGCAACGGTCTTGCTAAATCAAGGAATATCAACTATCCTCAAACCATGCATGATATAGTTCAAGCTTCAAAATACGATTCTACAATATTAATAAGTTTCACAACTCGCCAAGGAGTCGAGGCACTTCAACTTCTGTTGATGGTTATGTGAGGATCTTGCGACTCCGACACGCCCCCGAAACTAAGTCAGATTCAGTTTCTGTTTCATAATATGTCTCTTTGCATGGTTTCACTAGATGTAAATTTACTTGTGAAAAATGTTTTCTATTCCAAGTGTAACCTTTCAACTTTTAAATATTTTACTTCTCACTGAATTCAAGAGTCTTTGCAGTTCATTCATATTCATGAAAATCCCTCGCATCAAAATCAGGTTGGGAGTGTGCATATTTGATATAGTCATGAAATTATTAATTTGTTCATTCAAAGGATTATCTTTTCCCAAAATAATCATACTTATCAAATTTATCCGTTAATGATCTTCTCCTCAGTCTTCTTCTGAATTTGATGTTCGAAACTTGTCTTCTCTTCACAAGTCATCACACAAATCAAGTTCTTCTAAATTTATCATGTCCGAGATCATCTAATGTATTTTTGGTGTTGGATTCCATTTTAAACTCTATTCATGACCATGATTCTTGTAAAATTTGGAAGAAGTTGTTAGGAAAATGGTGTCTCACATTTGGCTTGCAAGGAACTTGGTTCGATTATTCATAGCTTCACAAGACTATTTAAATTATTTTTTCCTGATTTATTGGAAATTGGGAATATGATGCTTTAATCATCTCATATGGTAATTTTTCTATCTTTGGTGACTGTCATTCATCTTATCATTTTCCCATCAACACATCCAATGATAGTTTTTTCAAACCCCTTGATCTTCATTTTCCAACATATCTATATTCATATTTTTGTATAGTAGGTGGGGTACTTGACCCTTCAATAAGGGTTTTGGCAGCTACTCACCATCTTGACATGATTGTTTAGTATGTTTAGATTTATTTTTCCTCATAAGATTGCGATCGTGATCATGCTACTTTAATTAAAAATTCACATTTTTCAAGATTGCAAGGTTTTCAAGAGGCCCATCATGAATTTTACGATCCAATCACAGAATGGATAGAAGAATATTATCTAGCAAGATTTGTATCAAACAATCAGTTTCAATCTTTCCTCGCACTTGTCGGGGGGCTTGGTGTATATGAAGACACATTTGCAAGAAGCTTCTGAGGTTTGTTGGAAAATGGTACTCATCAAAAAGGTAAGCAAGTGAATTGGATAAAATTAGTGGGTGTGGCACACCTTTCTATGCCAAGCAATACCTTCCTTTTCTTGTGAAAAAATTTCAAGTTTTATTTCTACTATAGCACATCACTTTTTATTTATTTTTAATTGTTCATATCTTTGTGGATGTAGTCCAGAAACGACTATGGTGGCTTCACTAGAAATTTCATTATACGTGACCCCAACCTTCTAGCAATCAGGTTAGGAGTAGGAGTAGCTGCATCCTAGTTTTCCCTTTCTTGCACTACTTATGCACTCATTCCCTATAGGATCTTCTCATTTTCTCATGTTTTCTTTAGCCATTTTTGATTTCTTGTCTTCTAGTTTTATTTCTTGGTTCTATATTTTCTTTCTTTCCATCTTGTTTTCTTTGTCGTTAATTTTCTCCTTTTGTGTTCATCATGCCAATAAGTGTTATGCCCTAACTTGTTTTGGATTCTTAGTATGTGTGTGGCCGAACTATAAAGAGTCTTGTGACACTTTAGCATTTGGATAGCCATCTCCCTATCTGCCTTATGTTGGTTATATGTTTTAGCCGATGATGTCCCAATGGAAATTATGATCTATCCATAACAAGGGTTTTGGTTTGACCGTGAACCCACATATAGTCTAGAAACCTCACGCATATACTCAATTTTTTTGATTTGGTGTTCTCAAGCTTATCCAACTGGTAGAAGTGGAGAAGGGGAAAAGTATAAACGAGAAAACATAAATCAGAGGTTGATATATGCTTTTGTGAAGGAACAACCACTTCTTTTATGAATAACTTGGGATACTTTTCCACCAAAAAAATAAATAAGTTCAAATTTACAAGTCCCTTTAAATAAATAAATAAAGGAAAAAGAAGAGAAAGGCTTCCTGCGTAGAGAGGAAGCAACTCCACCAGGGTACTCTCTAGGCTCGTTGGTAGTGGAGCAATGTTTGTGTTCCTGGGTGATTCCGCCGGGGTACTGTCTAGGCCTATTGGCAGTGGAGAAACACTAAACATGAAAAAATATACTCTGAAAATAATAAGCTTGTGAGTTACACTACCATTCCCAACTTGAAACATTGAGATTATGCTAAATCTAATGTTGTTTATGACTGATAAGGTACATAGGGAACCATGTCTACTCATAGGGTAAGTGAAAATTTCCAAGATAATCTTCATGATTAATCAATACTCCATGAAGAACCAAGGGTTTGCACCGAAGGAGTTAACCAAGAGAGAGAAGCTGGATTCTACCGGTGTGTCACCAAGTGTTATAGTGACTGCAACACCCTCCAAAAGTTTGGCCTACACTCGAATTTTGGAGCCTACTGTGGATTGTAATATTGATCATTCCTTAGTCATTTATTTTTCAATTCATAATTTCAAGCCCCCTTATTAGATATCAAGTGTCATTCACATGCTTATTTTTATATAGAAAGTATCATTTGCGGGCATGGGAGTTATCATTTGACATGGAAAGGGGAGTTTTGGTTTGCATCAAGCGGGAATATTTGTGAAAATGAATTTTTCTCATGATATAGACATATTTCACACTCATTTCTAAGGTTTCACACACCTTTCTAAAATTTTCGGCATTGTCTTAAAAAAATCCATCGATGGGGCCGCATTTGTTGTATGTTTTGACAAGGGTTGTTGTATTAAGCAAAGTATGCTTTCATCTGTCCAAAATAATCTACATTATATTGCCAAGTGTCCAAGTGTGTGGTAATAGTCAATTTCGATCACTATTCACATTGTTTCTATAGATCCCACACTTAGCTAAATTTTGGAGGATTCCTCGCAACCTAGTCTCATTCAACCTTCCTCAACTACGCAATTCTCATTTGCAACCCCCAAGCTTTTTTCCTTTCTTGTTGGAACCATGGAATGTACAAAAATGTGAGCCTCCCATGGCCTTTAAAATTATGCATATACTTCCTCCATTATCCTTACCTCAGTGAGGGCTCACTAACTTTAGAAATTATGTAATTTTGTTTCTAAAGCCACTCAGCTTCTACACAATTTTGGAAGGGAATTATGATTGATTAGATTGCACGGTGCTTGAAGGGAAGACTTGTCTTGGGCTCAAGAATTATGTAGTGCAGTAGTCATGGGGAACATGAACTACATGTTTCACATATCCAAGGATCAAGACCACAACCTGTCGACTGAACCTATGCAATGCACAGTCCAGGTAGGTTGGTTGAAACGAAGTTGAAGGGTTGACAAGCTTCTTTAAAAAATGCTAAGTGTTGGACCAGTGAAACTGACATGTGAAGTGATGTAGTTTAAAATGTGTCCTAACACGAGTAGTTGATGACTTAATGCTTTCTCTTGTGTGTGATGACTTCATAAACAACTACGACAAGTGCGACACCTAAGATAGACTTTATGACGACCATGATGACACTTGTGCACATTTCTCAAACCTTTGTGAATGAGTGTGATATATGTTTACATGGTTAGGAAAACTCATAAACACAAATATGAGCCATTGGAATGACCAGAATAATCTTATGCATAAAGTGTGACAATTATCATGCAAAATACGACATCTTTTATATCTTACAAAAGAGAGCGAAACACTTAGTAGAAACATATGGAATAAATTTTAGTGTTTGTGACCATACATGTCGTTGAAGACATAATGATATGAAAATGATAAACCTTCTTTCATACTACATAAAGAGGTGAATTTCAAGTTCTTGAAAGATATGCTTTGTTTTCTATACCTACCCTTCGAATAGTTGTGAATCAAATGTAGTCTTCATGTAGTCATGATCTTCGATCTTCTATCATATGTCAGGGTTCCTTGGTCTTCTCATCTAATTATTATATTTTCTCCTCAACCCCTTAACTATCATCTAGCATGTCCTCCTTATTCATCTTCTTATTCATCATCTTGCCATAGCATGGCATAATTACTCTATCTACAATCCACTCATGACAAGACGACATTAGTTTGATAAATGCTTGGCTTAAGGTAAGGAACTTGGATTCATGAACTGGGCCGAGACTAAGTGAGAGGTTAGACAAGAAATCCCAATTACTATGTAATTATGAAGTTCAAGATTCGAAGGGACAATATTGATCACTGAGAATGTGTAGTGCATAACTTTGGCCAAACTAAGGAAAATTTGTGCACAATCGTCAGTGAGGGAAAAAATCGCTTAGTACCCACTAAGGAAAAAAATTGTGTAGTTCCCATTGAGGGAAAAAATAGCGCAATTCAAGCATGCAGTGGGCGTTGTGGGATGGGTACCTGGGAGGAAAATGTATGGAGTTTGAGGAGGTAAGTGGGATTGGGAAGCTGAGTGGCTTTAGAAACAAAATTACATAATTTCTAAAGTTAGTGAGCCCTCACTGAGGTAAGGATAATGGAGGAAGTATATG
>Ga0115851_101173_pt1 | contig 13492 bp, 8 predicted proteins | sample InSIn2gowninarea_FD_83865 | JGI IMG/M metagenome (GOLD analysis project Ga0115851, IMG submission 83865)
ATCGAAATAAATAACTAGGTTACAACTATGGATAAATATTTTCACCTAGCTATTAGTTGAAAATAATATCTAAAAACCAAGTTTTGTAGCTTGGAAAGAGGAAGCTTTCATGAGAGGGAAATAGATTCTTTAACTAAAAAAATTATTTTGAATAAATTTGATGGTGAAAACCTAAAAAGGTACAATTAGATAGTTAATATTCCTAAAAACTAGATTAGCAAGATACTTCTATTACATAATAATTTAAAGATAAAAACCTAAAAGGGCATCTCCAGATAAGAGAACTCTTGAAAACCAATTATCTGGCAGGAATCTCTTGAATAAAAAAATAATGATGATTCCAAATCAAAATGTCTAATTTAAGAGTATTTTTTATTTCTTAACAATCCTACATCACCCAAAAATAATTTTCTATTTTTATATAACATCTCACACTTGCCTATAAACCATTGGATATACAATAAGGGTAGATAAAGTTTTGTTGTATCTAATAAGAAAAATTCCTTAAATGCACCATCAAAACTACCTAGAGAATGAGCAATGTTAAGCCTGCAAAGCTTATACTAGACACACAAAGGCTTCCTTATGAGATGGAACTTTACTTGAGATATATGAAGACATGCGCAAAGAAGAAGGACACCTTAGTTGTAACAATATTTGTGCATATACAAATACAAGGATAACATTATGGAATTTTGTATGCATGATTCATCTACTATGAACACTACTGGATAATTAGGTGAATATAGACATTTATGTTTTTCTTTTATCTACTAACACTTTCCATTCCATTATTTTTGCCTCAATTTTTTTTCCATATACCTCTTTAATCCACTATATATCATCCACCTTTCTTGATGTATGGGATATGTATCACCCTCGGTTGGGGGGGGGAGAACAAGGAAATTTTCCTATTCTTGCTTGTTATATAAAGGATATTTCTACAAATATAATTCCATATTGTTTTCTAAAATTACCACTTTATATTTTCCAAACCTCTAAATCTGATATTCTCTTGCATGGCCTATCTTATATTTTCCTAGCTCTCTAAATTTGATATTAGTTTGCATGGGGACATGCAAATATGCAAAGCTGGGAGGATGATGAGCCTTCAAATTATTATTTATTTGGAACTTTTGAAGCCTCACCTATGCACCAAAATACTTACTAATTACCTTCTCATAACCATACAAATAATTATTTTGAGTACAAAGCATTACATATAAAAAGAAATATTTTTGTATCTTTATACACATTTTTGGAAGTGTTTTGTTGACTTTATATATACCAAATGAGGAATTTTATTCATGACCACATACACACACCAAATAAGTATAATAACTATGTTTTTGCATTAGTGTACAATGGTAGTTATATGTCTACACTAGCAATACTCAAAGCACTTGTAGTAGTTTGCAACATTTCCTATATATTTAGCCACCAGACTATCATAGATCTACACAATGGTTTACAACACTAAAAAAGAATGCAAAGGTATGCAATGCTTGGTGTTTATACATATGAAATCATATACTACATCTTGTAAAGCTACCAACTTACACCAAGCATGTCCAGTGGCTTGCAATATTATCAACTCACCTCAAGTATGTGTAAGCATGCCCCAAACACATGTAACAACAAAAAAAAGAATCAAACCTATCAAAAAACCCCAAATGGTTGATGTTGGATATTAAAATCTAAATATGAAGAAGAAAATAAAATTATTAACCAACTCAATATCAACTTTTCTACATATCTAGCAGTACAATAGATAATAGCAACAAACACCAATGGAGTTTCAAAATGCAATGGTGTGCATTCTAATGAAAAATGTTTATAACCAACCGGGTATGGACAAACATCTAGTAGAAAGAATATGAAGGATAAAATGAACCCATATATTCTAAATCATTGACTGTTTCATTAAGTATTGAATGCTACATGATGATCGTTCTATTAAGACACATTTTGGAAAACAACCAACCAAAATCTATTTGGTTTTCTGCTACATGCTGCTCAAATTAGTTCAAGCTAATAGAAATACACCAAAAAGGTTGTGATCTTATATTTAATAGCTAATTCATATGTAATGCATGTTGATTGAATATGAAATAGAGAGAATCTTTGATTTAATGCATGTACACCAAAAGATTGATATGCTAAATAAACTATGATTTTGTTCTTCTCTTCGTAGACTTTGTTCGATCTAAATAAGTGGTGAAGGCATGGATCCACCAAAGACTTTGTTCTGGATTGAATATCATCATCCCTTTCTCCATTATTTTTACTTTTTATTTTTCTTAGCATTTTCCTTTCTAGTAGCTTTATTTATTCAAGTATGATTTCATATTTCTTATTATAAGTGTGTGATGCAATTTCCTATTTTCTAGATTAATTTTATTACTTTTTAGACTAAATTTATTCTTAGCATTTCTATTTCAGTAATAGACTTAGATGTTCTTGATTTTTTACAACTTTCTTCACTTTCTAGTTAGCATTATATGTTCTTGAAAATCTATAGCTTTCTTCTAGATTCTTAATACCTCTTTTAGTCCTTCAACGTACCACCATACCCAATTAAACTTTTGGTTCTCTTGCATATATTTTGTATGGCATATCATAAAACTCACCAACCTTGATTGATAATTAAATGACATATCCTAGTTGTGTTACTTATCCAAGCTAGTTTTGGGATCATATGGTGTATTTAAATCATTTCATATTACATATCATAATTTATTTGTAAATATTTTTTTGATACACGCCAGGAAATGAAAGAATCCATAATATGTTCCATTTTTTTCATCTCGTCATTTTGTTATATACAAAAAGACATCAACTTGGAAACCACATATTTTATTTTTGTGTTTGGATAAGTATTACAAGTATGTTTTTCCAACTTGCCACTTTTAGATTAGTTTTTGACACTTAGAAAATTTATGGCTTGAATAGTTAGTTTCCTTCTATAAGCCAATTTTTGGATCATATATGGTGTATATAAATAATTTCATATTACATATCATAATTTGTTTGTAAAAAAGTTTTGATATATGCTAGATAATGAAGGAGCCCACAACAAGTTCCATTATTTTCATCTCATCATTATGTATAATACAACATGATATCCACTTGGGAACCACATTTATTTTCTCTATTTGGATAAGTATTACAAGTATTTTTTTGCCTACTTACCACTTTTAAACTATTTTTTAGATCATTTCACATACACACATATACATATATAGTGCATTTGGTTCATTTCATATCATATGGAGTACTTAAGATAATTTCATATCATATATATGGTGTATTTAGATCATTTCATATCATGTGGTGTACTTAGATAATTTCATATCATACATTGGTCCATTTAGATCATTTCATATGGTGTACTTATATAATTTCATATCATATGTTGGTACATTTAGATCATTTCATATGGTGCATTTGAATCATTTCATATCCATGGATTTGGCCACTATAGAGGTGTGGTTAGGAGTTTCTTTGGGTATTGGTGGTCTTGGACTAATTTGAGTAAGGTAAAAGATTGAATGGTGATATGGTCAACTCCATTGGGCCATCCTTTGGGAGTTCAAAAACACCACTATGATTGAACTCAAGTGACTTGGGTAACTAAGGATAACATAGCCTAGAAGCATTCTTCCATTGGAAGAATGCTTCTAGGCTATACCCTTGTTTTCTTAAATAAATTAGTAAGAAATAATTATAAATTGATCCCTTAAGTTTTAATATGATAGTTTAAAACCACCCCTAAATTATGATAGTTTAAAAATTCCCTCATATTTTTTATAAGAGTGATTTATACCCACCTTCGTAGGACCTTAGGCAACAATCAAAGCAATTGTATTGTGACAGTTAGAAATCGCTGCCATAGGAGACCAACTTTTGGTGTCACTCGCATATATGGTGGTGAAATAACTACTAGTAAAGGAATTCAATGGAGGGTTTAAAGCACCACCAAAGGCCCTTTCTGGTCTAGTTCCATGAAGGGATAGTAGATTTTGAACATGGGTCTTCATTATGAAAAATACCCATTTTACTAATTTATCTCCATGAATAAGCATTTTACTATGGAAATTTAAGGTGATATTTTATATATAATGAAATTATATTTATAAAAATAATATATTATGAATGATAATTAATAGAAGATAACTGTAAATAATACAATAATATAATATAAGATAAAAATTGATAGAAATTTACTAATGGGGTTTTTGTTAAATGGTTGAAACACTTGGATGATGATGCCCAAACTAAGTTTCAAACCTCATTGGCACCTACTAATGATAATACTAAAATGAATGGTGATAATAACAAAATGAAATTAATATATAATATTATCAAATAACACTAATGCCAAAGTAGAACTATTGAAAAGTGGTAATAAATACCAAATAAAATCAATGATAATAATATCAGATGATGCTAATGTTAGAGCAAAACCTATGGTAAGCAACAATAAATATCATATCGAATCAATGGTAATAATGGTAAGCAATGATAATGGCATAATATTGTAATGAAAATAATGGCCAAAGTGTGATGCCTATATACTAAGTGACTAATCAAAATAAAATAAAATTTGATGGAAATGAATTTTATTTTTTGTTAATGAATGGAAATTTTGATAACTTTTGGATGTTTGTCTAATTTGCATAATTTATAATCATTGTTATATTTTACAATCATCATTACACTTAAATATCATCATTTATGATATTATCATGTAATATATCATTATATGTTCAAACATCCTAATGATCCAACTAATCAAGTAAGGTTCTATTGGTAATATAAATGAAAATAAGTTAGTAAAGTATATGGAGGATTGTTGTTATTGATATATAAATTATATGCTTGAAAATTATTATAGGTTTAAAAGTATTTTTTAGTGGTCTTAAGAATGCTTTAAGAATATTGTTATATCTTCATAGACCTAGATCTTGATTTCTTAATTAGATATTAACATATATTTTTTTTGTTATTTACAACCTATAAAATGATGATTGTAAATTTGATGTTAATATTTAAAAAAGAGGGGTATCCTTTGATGGATACAGTCTCCTCAAAGAAATTATATTCCACCAAGTAAAAAATAAATTATCAATACCTTTGGGTGGATGGATGTTGTTATGTAGTATTGAATTTTAGAAAAGTTGTATATTTTATCAATATTAGATTATAGGATTATATTACTCATAGATGAAATGATATTCAAGGGAAGTGTTGAGCTTGTTTTCATATATATATATATATATATATATATATATATAGTATCATATAAAAGAGGAATGGGTGGAATATGTCATACCCCAAGTGCATCACAAAAAAAATAAAACATCCGAATTCAAAATAGAAACTGATAGCCATACCGCTAGAAACAAGATGGGAAAGGAAATAAAAATTTCCCATTACAAATGGAAAAGTGAAAAAATATGAGTACCATCGAAAAAAACTATAACAACAGGAATTAAACCACATGCTAGGCCATAGCCAACAATTAATAATAATAGCTTCAACAACTATCAAATGTGTAGACATCTAAAAATGATTTATTATTTATTTAATAAATCATATTTTAGATTTATCAAAAGTACTAAAAGAAATACTACAAATGTCAAGATAAAGTTGATATTACAATGCAATACCATGTGTTATTTTAAATGCAATATTATTTACCATGGTTCATATTTTAATACATCTTGAATATGATAATAATTATATTATTGCTATGAGTTAGCTTTCACTCCTTTCTATTTCCTTGTAGGTTATAAATACAGGAGTTGGAGGTTGACATCCCTATCGAATGTATTTGATAGGTGGTTGTCCCATACATCATACTTACACTGTCTCTTGATTCCACCTATTGGAAGATCTATTTTCTCTAAGCTATTATTACATGCTATATTTTGTGTGTTATCTAATTCTATAGGTTTATTAACATCTATTCCCTAGATTCAACATGTCATTGGCACTGTGTGAATTCATGATCCAGAGCTAAAAATAGAGGATTGAGTTTGCATAATTATTATCCCCATCGAAGTCCATATTGAATCTGATCCAATCCTCCATATCTCCTTTCCATATCTTGAGGATTGTCATACCATAACCAGGTGCACACTTTTTATTTATTTATTTATATGTTTGAATACATATCATCTTTAGTAGATTTATTTTGTGTTTATGTTATTATTTACATAATTTATCATCTACATTTCTATTGAACACGAATGCTCTTACAAACCTAGGTTTTCCTCTAGGGCATCATTGTTCAAGTGCGTCATGAATTGATTTGTATTCCTCTTTCTACCTTTACCAGATGTCATTAGGGTAATTGCACATCAAAATAATAAAACTAGGGTTTGTTCTACATATATCCAAAAAATATTTTTTTTGAGGAGAAACCTTATATTTCTAAAGGGAAGGTTCACTTTGATGAACTTAGAAGGACATTAGGATTAATCCTGATATACCTCCTGAGATTTGTGAACCTCATCCACATGATCAAATAGATACCGATGAAGAAGAATTTGAATCTATTAACTCTAGTTGTCAAATGAATATTATTGGACAAACCCTTAATAAATTTAACATGGACTTTGTTGATGTATATTTTTAAAGTGTAAATCAAGAAAGCTCTACTAATACTTTTGATAATGGATATGATGTCGATGATCTTGATGCTTTTCCTAACAATATTAGATCTATAAGAGAATTAATGACTCATACTGATATAATGGAATATTTTGCTACTAACAACGCTGAGAATATTATAAATATTTTAATAAAACATGAGCTATTAGAATTGGATCCTAGCACTTTGCTTTCATTGGATTTGTTATTTCATTATAAAAATGTAGGATCATTAAAATGATGGAAGTTACATAGCAAAATAAAGGACATTGACGATGTGCCTACTTGCTCGCACAATGCATTAAGGTAGAGTCTCAAGCTAATCTAGAAATGGAACTAGATGAAGATCATGTTGAAAAAGAAGATGATACTCAAGGAAATCAAGTAGATAATAACGAATGATAAAAATTAATTATGTTTGATAAAGATAAGGCCATTGTAACTAAGTTTCAAAAACCTGAAAATTATATGATCAAATTAATGCTCTAATAAATAAGGCCTATGAAAAGAAACCTAATTGAACACAAGAGGACCATGAAATTAAAATTGATTTCCTATTAGAGGCACAAGATTCATATGATTTCCAAAAAGGTATTGATAATCAATAATCTGATTTCATATATTACCTATTAGACAATATAGAAGAATAATGGACTAATAAAATTGACCCATTTTTCAAACTCAAAGAGGCAGAATTAAAGAAAACCAATGGTATCCCTAACAAACAACATTCAAACCCTCTATAACCCCCTCCACCACCCCCAATGGGTAAACAACTTGTAAATTCATCCCCAATGGGTAACCAACCTGTAAATCCATCCCAACTAGCCAATGCACCCCAAATCAATAAGCAAATACACAATCCTCCAATCCATAAATGGCTCCTGTGCCTCCAAATGATCCCAATAAAAAGTTACAAGAAATGATATAAAAATTAGAACAAGCAAGATATAACAGTGATGATGATGATTTCTTTCTTTACTTAAAATGTCCTTAGAGTGATAGAATTGTTTCTCAAATTTACACTGATGAAAAGAGCATCAAATTTACAAAATTTAATGATTTTCAAGATAAAAAAATGCATGTTAGAAAATTTCAAGAAGAAGCTATTGAATTTTTACATGATCGTGATATGCTTGCTAAATTGTTCTCAAGTAGCTTAAAGGATGATGCATTTAAAATGGTACTTTTCCCTTCCTGAAAAGAGCATTGATAAATATGAAGATTTTATTTTATAATTCATTACCAATTTCAAGTATAACATTTAGGATGGGACTAAATTTAAATATTTGTATAAATTTAAATAAATGTAAGGAAAATATTTGACTAATTTTGTTAAAATGTAGAGAAAGGTTGCTAATAGGGTTACCGCTACTGAATAAGATTTAAAAGATACTTTTGCAAATGCTTTATTATGAATATTCAAATTAGAAGTGCAGGATAATGATGATATCTCTTTGGGTAAAATGATTGAAAATTTCTTAGAAAAGAATCTTATATTCTACAAAATTACAAATAATACCAAAAGAATAATATTCTAGAGGTAACAGCTTCCCCATCACCAACACAAGTGACAACAACAGTAAGTACAAGTAAGAGATCTTTTGATAATAAGAGAAAGTATACAAAATAAATTGAAAGTGTTGATAATATTCTAAATGTATTATCAGATAAAGATCTTATTCAACTTTCACTAATTATTAAACATCACTTCCCACATGGTGTTTTTGAAAATCATAGATTTGAAGAATTTTGTAATTATCATAGATCAAAAAAGTAATTTGAATTGATGATACATCAAAAAAAGAAGACAATGATGCTAGCCTTATACAACCTGATAATAGTCATCTTGGCATATTCAAAAATCCCTTACCAAGACCAATTCAACAATCTATAGGATGCATCAGAATGGTAAGTACACCAAACTATTTTCAATATTATTTTTCTAATAGATGCAGGTCATATTATTATAAATAATCACCCACAAAAGATAAACAAGCTCTACTAAAAAATGGTGATACCAAGTTTGAACAAAAAAAGGAGCGTAGACAATGGGCATAATTCTTCACACATCATTCACCAGAAATTCCACATCCAAGTTAGTACCGATCTGTATACTTTCATCAACCAAATGTAAGATGGTCCCAAAGACCACCTAGGTACACCATATCATTAGTTAATTCATAAATTGAAAATGAACTATGTACCATAGTGTATTTTTATTTTTTTCCTATTTTTATTTTTTTATGCATATTTTTATTTTTATATGTTCCATTGTGTTTTTGGGTAATTACCCTTCATACTATCCATAATTTTTTCTTTAAAAATTAAAAAAATAAAGTCTACACCCTACTTTTACATGCGAATTAATAAAAGGGGAACAATTATTATCTCATTAAATAGGCTTCTAAAAATTCTATTATTTCATAAATATGCCTTGAAATGATAAAAAAGCCAAGTATGTAAAAAGAAAGCTTCACTAAATACACAAAAATTAATGCATTCATGATGTGTTATAAAATGAATTTAGAACATAAGAACTGTGTAAATGATATTATTTCTTGAATAAAGTCCACTACATATTGGGAACATAAATATTGTAATGCATATATTTTTACACTCATTATTTCCTACAAAAATGCATATTGCACTAACAATGTTTCAAAGTTCTAGGCCATGGTAACCCCATGAACATAATTTCTTCAAAATCACATGATAATTTGACACAAAGAATAAAAAGCTTAGGGCATATCAAATACCTGATCAGCTAAATGGTTGAAGATTATGAGTTGCAATAACAATAGCTTACAAATAGATATTATATTAATTTCATCCTTTTTTTTTTAATTTGAATATAATTATCATGGATGTGATCTATGTGGGTATTATTTCTTTTATTTCCATAGATTATACTAGAGATTAGGACCTCCATGGTACCTAAAAAGCCACTTCATATACATGATATCATTTTGGCCTGATTACCCCATAGAAGTGAAATGCAAGGGGCAATTCCTAGCCAAAAGGGGCCAAATGAGATATCATACTCAACATGTGAATTGTGAAAGGGAAGCCTACTTTGAATCTGAAAAATTTTCACTTCTCTATACTTATTTGGATTATGCAATTTTAATGCTTTTCATTTCATATCCAAAGAGAGGGAAAATGTAGACACCTAAAAATGATTTATTATTTATTTAATAAATCATTTTTAAGATTTCTCTAAAGTATTAAAAACAATTATACAAATGTCAAGATAAAGTTGATATTACAATGCAATGCCATGTGTTATTTTAAATAAAATATTATTTACCATGGTTCATATTTTAATACATCTTGAATATAATAATGATTATATTATTGCTATTAGTCAAATTTCACTCCTTTTTATTTCCTTACAGGTTATAAATAAAGGATTTGGAGGTTGACATCCCTATTAGATCTCTTTTATAGGTGGTTGTCCTATAAATCATACTTATGGTGTCTCTTGATGCCACCTATTGGAAGATATGTTTACTCTAAGCTATTTTTACATGCTATATTTTATGCATTATCTAATTCTATAGGTTTAGCAACATCTACATCCTAGATTTGACAAGTCATTGGCACTGTACAAATTTATGATCCAAAGTTAGAAATAAAGGAGATGTCATCACTTGGTTTCACATGATCTATTATACCCATCAAATTCCATCTCAGATCTGATCCAATCCTCCATATCTCCTTACCACATCTTAAGCATTATCATACCATAATTAGGTGCATACTTTTCATTTATTTATATGTATATTTAAATAAGTGTCATCTTCAATAGATTTATTTTATGTTTATGTTATTATTTACATAATTTATCATCTACAAAATGCATTTAACATCGCTCATTGGGAGGGGGAGGATTGGTGGGTGACATGGATGCCGAAGGATCCATTGAGTGCACATTAATATCTGTCGTATGTTCACTCCCCTCAACATCATGTTTCTACACATTCAAAGTAATACATGGTTAGTGAGTAGTATCAAAGGTGTCTCATATCTCCTTCCAATTAGGATATGTAGAATCTATGGGAAGGATTGTATTGAATGAATTGGCCACCCATCCATCCATAACTTCCCCTTCTTCAGGTGTATTGATCATGCATGCATTTGACTATCCAAAAGAGTTATCCTACCATCCACTACCAACGCCACCACTCGGATCCACCCAACCATCATTATGCCGAGAGGAAGTCATTCATTCCTACCACCCAAAGTGTAGATGGGTGGAGTTTAGAAAAGTGTTCTACCCAAATACCTTTCTTGAAGGTGGGTAGAAGGGGGACATGCCCTCTTAAACATGAAACCATCTTATTCACAAAGAACTCTGATCTTGGTCATATGGGGGTGGGCGATGATGCTATATGGATCGTGATTGCTCTGTATAGTCTAAAAGCTTAGGTTGAGGTGGGATCCAACTAATAGAGTATGAGACACTAAAAAGAAAAAGGGGTTGGCCATCAATCATAATGTCAGACCCCTTTGTATTTTTTTTAAAACATTTTAAACCCCTTACAATATGGTTGACGTTAACATGTCTGTTAGAATAGTTGATAGTATTTTTATCAAGTATTTCACCAAAGCATGTCATAAACAATATCAAGAATTTCATGATAAAGTTAATATAATACTATCATAAGTTTTTTCATACATATCATCAGAGAAATCATCTATATTGTCTGGATTTCTATCAAAACACTATGTTATCATCACTATTTCCATCAGCTATATCATTAAGAAATATAATAAAAAAAATCATTTTGTATTTTTCGTCAAGTATAACATCCAACATAACATTGGTAGTAACGTTAGGAAGTTAGAATTGAAACAAAAGATTTGCATTTAAAAAAATAATTTTGATTTTTAAATTTTTTTTAATGATATTTTTGAAATTTTTTATATTAATTTTTGTTTAATTTAATGGAATGAATTTTTAAATAAATTAATTCATTATAGTGAATTTTATTAACTATATTTAATTTAATTAAATAATTTTAATTGAATTGAAATAAATTAAATACTATTAAATTTAATAGAAGAAAAAAATTGAAACTCAACATAATTTGTAAACACAATATATAGACACTTTAAATTTATGAATATATATATATTGTAATGAACATGTACAATGATCACTATCATCAATACTATCATTTAGTCTAGAAGCCCTTACTACCTTTACTATCCCCTATTATTTATCGATCACTTTCATGTTTATGCTTGTTGCCATGGTGTTCTTCACCTACCTCATCTACCCCCTGATCATCTGACATTTCGGAAGAACCCTACAAACGATAATTAAATAAATGTTAGTAAATAATCATAAATTAAAAATCATTTCATGAATATCAAATCATAATTAACTAATTAATTAATAACATAAAAATTATTACGAATCAAAAATTTAATGTTATTAGTGTATATTAAAAGAAAAAAATAGTATCAAATTATTTAAGTTTAATTTTTTATTAACTTATGTCAAAATTTTCATAACTTTTTTTTTGGGTTAGGGTAAAAAATATTTACAGTGGGTTTTCCAGAAAATAGGGTCCCAAAACCTGTATATACATGATGATATAGATATTTTGCAGTATTACATTTGAGTCAAAAACTATCATAAAATTTCCCTATAGATGAATAGGAAGTACGAGTTACAGGCTATCAACTTCTTTATAGGCTCCTGATCGCATCAACCACCTACTAGATGTACCATTGAAATCCAATCAATTTCAAAGTTTGAGTATTTTTTGTTTAAGTAGTTTCAGAGAAGTTCCATTTCCATATTTGTCAAACCTTCTGAATATGGTATTGGGATGGCCATAGGGATCTCTTTCTAATGAAAAGCCAAGGTCACCTTCCACCTATCCCTACCAAGTTTTTGTTTATTGTACCAAGGGTATTGAATAGCCTTCATTGCTCTTCTGACTAGATGAACATTCCTCCACTCTTTTCCTCTCCTGCCAATTTGACCCCTTTCAACAAAGTGTCTTTGCTTCCTATAGACCTTCTTGAATCTCATTTTGGGAATGAGAGTTTGTAACTTGCTAGGGCCTGTAGGGTCCTTCCCAAAGCATTTATTTTGGGGATTTTAATCCATTGAGTGTTACTAAAGATCCTCCATCTCGTCCTCATTCATTTGGCTTTAATTTCCCATAGGTGAATTTGCATTCGTATATCCAAACTTAGGGGGTGACCAGTGCCAACCATTTGAATCTTCTCAAGGGATCCGAAGCTCTTCTAAATATTCCTCTTTTGACAGGTTTAGGGGATTCTTAGGAGGGATCTTCTCCATACCTGTAGCATCTAGTGGTACCATCACTTCCTCTATCTTCTATTTATCAGTCTCCATCTCTACTACTTCCATCTCTTCATCCTCATCTTCATCATCATCAAAGTAATCTACCATATGAATCCTTTTCTCAGTTTCAAATTCCTTTTTACCATCATCCAAGATGGAATCCTTTGAATATGAAAAGACCACCATAATCAGAGGGATGATAGGCTCCTTAGATCGAGGAGGACTATTATGAGAGCATTGCTAGAGAACTCTATGGGTGTTAGGTACAGTAGGGGGGATACATATACTTGGTGATACAGGGGCCTCACCCTCCTTACTCCCAGGCGCTCAAAGTCCACTAGGATTTTGATTAATCCTTAGTGAACTAGCATTTCTCTCCTATTATTTATAATGCATGCATTCAAAGAGTGAAATAGAAAAAAGGGAAGATAGATCCTGTATGTTCCCCTAAAATAATTTAACAAAACAAAGTGCACCCCAAAATGTTCAGTGTATCTACCTTCCATG
>Ga0115851_101176_pt1 | contig 13480 bp, 12 predicted proteins | sample InSIn2gowninarea_FD_83865 | JGI IMG/M metagenome (GOLD analysis project Ga0115851, IMG submission 83865)
CATTACATCAAAGTCAAGATCCTATAAAAATGGATCTTAAACACCTAAAATAGAAAAGTTAAAATAGATAGGAATAAATCCTATTTAACTGGTCAATTATTGTACAAATGGTATTCATAATCTTCAACAGCTACAGATTTCTCAGGATCTGATGGATGAAGTCGAAATCTTCCCAAATCCCGAAGATAACAATCAGTTACAATCAATTTCTGAAACTGTCTGCGACAAAAATTGGGCCAGATTGTTGAAAAACTGGGGCTTAGAGATGGATTCGATTCTCCACATCTGTGACACCTGTGTATAAACCCAAAGAGGTTATTATTCTTTGAAAAGTTAGGCACAAAATCCTCTGACCATTTCTCAAAATGGTCCTCCAGTCGCTCAGAATCATCATTTGAAAATGATGGCTCAGCATAGTAGAAATGCCACATTTCTGAAAACGCTGCCTCATCTTGAGGGGGACTTTTTATTGCTTTTACGAGCTTTAAATGAAGATCTGAAAGTACCATTATATATCTTAGGATGTATAGTTGTCAATCGACTATTTAAGCGTGTAAAATGGCCTCTCCACAGCTGAGAAAATTTAGTTTTCCCAAAGCACTTTATCGTTTGAAAAACCTGCGATTTCGGTAGCTAAGAGGTTTGCTGAGAATGCGGGTTAGCTATCGAAAGTTGATTTTTCAAAAATGAGCTGAATAGAAAGTTTATTAACATGATTATAAGCTTAATACTCAATGAAACGAGTCTAAAAATTAAATAAAACTCTTTCCTAAAAAGATTTTCTATCACCTAATGATATAAAATTGACAATTTTATTTCACGAGATAACAGGAACCAGATTCACTAATTAATGGATTTTGGAGGGGAAAGCTTCATCCTTTCATGGGGAACTTTTCCTAACAATTTTTTATAAGTACCAATTCTAATTTTCCTCTAGGGGTTGATTTTTCTTAGTCTTCTTGTGGAGAGAACTTGTATTTTTGCAGCTCCACTTTCATTTCTTGCGGGGATGTAATTGTATTGATGAAAATAATGAAGATTGGTGCCATGTTTAGCTTCTAAATCTTGGTCTCCTTCATAGGACTCTGAGTTTCCTTGGGCTTGGTCATCCCAGGAGCCTCAGAGCCCTTTTGTATCATTTACTTTTCTTATTTTCACTTATTATTCACATGCATCTCTTGTTCTTGTGTTTTATCTATTTCTACATTTAATATTAATGATTTCTTGTTGTAGGATTTGGTTAAATAGTTGAAGTAAGTTATTTTTCAGGATCACAAGCATCATTTTATCATTGGAACAACTTTGGAAGGTTATAGCAGTCATTGAACTACTTAGATTAGTTTACTTATTCCCAAATATAGATTTCTAGAAGTCCCTTGTGGCAAATAAAAATAATTTTCTGCTATTTTTAAGAGCATGCTAATGAGATTCAACTGAATTGATTCCACTTGCATTAGATCACAAACACATTCTAGTTAATAAAAAAAATTACCTCATTAAATTTGCACTTGACTAGGTTAGGAATTTGATAGATTTAGTAGCTCACTAGTTCTCAAATTTCTAAATTTTAGACTAGTAATTTTCTGCTATTTTTTAGCATGGGTTAACAAAGGTCTTTTTGAGTTATTCCCCTTGGAATGGATACCTAAGACATCCTTGTCAATAATAAAATTTGTCCCATCCAATTTGGTTTTTATTTGCTTGTTCATTTGATGAATTATAACTTCCTGTAGTAAATCTGTAACATCCTATAGTTTCCTGTATTTTTCTTCCAGCATGTATATATTTGCTCAAATTTGCTCAAAAAAGTTGGTTTTGGTCCCTTAGGTTTGAATCATGACCCCTAGGCTCTAAACCAATGGTTGAGTAAAAATAAACACCAATTAGGACATGCCTTTTTACAATGTAGATTAGGCCTATTTATTTGAATTCATGTTCTTAGGATTTCAATTAAAATTTGTTGTTCTTGCTTAGGATGAATTTCTTTTCTAAACTAAAATTTCCATTTATGAAATTAGTTTAGGATTTGATTTCCTTACATTCAATCCAGTACATCATGAAATCAAAGGGAGGACACATTGTATGCTGCACATATAATTTCTATGCCTCTTAAGTTTGTATGAACCCCAGGTTGATAATTAAAGTTGGTAGCCTTGGGAGTTGCAACATTCTTGTTGCAATACTGAGGCTCATCACAAATCAAGCCTATCACACAACACTCAGCTCTTTTTATCCTTTATGCTCACTATTCATGTGCACTACACCAACGCAACTCCTCCTCCACGAAACACACCATGCAATTCTTCCTTCACACAAACCAACAACAACTCATTATCGCACTCAAGGCTTCCAATAAAGATGCAAGCACAATCTCCTGCATTTATCACTAGTTGACTAGCAGTGTTCACCAACACTCGGCCACAGTCTTCATCCGCTTCACCTTCTACAACAATACTATGCACCAAATACCAAATATGGAGGGCCAACACAACACATGAGTGGCTCAACTTTACCTCCACACATAGGATACATTTCAACTCTAAAACTCTTCCTATCTGTCTGTCAACGTCCTCAACATTCACATTATGGTTGTAAATAAACTCATGAACTAGGTTGGGGGTTAAAACGCAGAGAAACACATACAGTTAGCATTGTCCAACCCCTAATGATCCAACACTCAAACCCTTTTGACACTTCAAGTAATTTAGTATTCTCTAGTTGGCTCGACACAGGCCAAAGAATAGTTATGGTAGTTGATTCAACAAATTTGACACCTAGAATGAGGAGTCATGTAAGTCACACGAGGCTTCTGTCACATTTATATTTTTTGGTTTTCATGCTCCTTAACACGCAACAAGATATATGCGCCACCTCCACGCAATGGCACACCACAACTTCATACAACTTATGCAGATCTCTTCATGCCATGCCACACAGGCTTCACATTCCAAGCCACACAAAATTCACGAATCCACTTGTGTCCAAAATGAGCGTAACAATCCGCTTAACTTCACAACAATGATAGCAGACACAACTATCCGCTTGACTCCAGAACAGTTACAACAGTTTTCTCAGCTCCACAACAATTTCTTGGCATTTGTACAATAATTGACCAGTTAAATAGGATTTATTCCTATCTATTTTAACTTTTCTATTTTAGGTGTTTAAGATCCATTTTTATAGGATCTTGACTTTGATGTAATGGCTATAAAGCCTATAACTCTAGAGATGAGAAGGGGTTTGAATTTGGAGAATTTTCATACTTCGTAATCTCAAGCTTATCATTTTCATATTAGTAATACAAGCTTCTTTTTCTATTATCTATTCAGATTTACATCTTCTTATCTGGTCTCTGCTTGCACCTGAATATGTTATTCACGTTATTCCTATTTGTCTAATGCCAGATAACTGTCACCTTATATTTGCATTGATGAATTAGAATTGCAAGTTTCATTTACCTTTTGTAATTGGCCATTCATCTGTGTTAATGTATGATTTAGTTGGTACAGTAAGGATTCTTCATACATCCACTTATTTATAAACCCTTTGAACAGTAGTAGTTGAAAGCCTTGTCAATCTAAGAGTGTTTATGTATGTCTTGAGTGAATAATATTTGATTTAGTCATCTGACTTGATCCAAACACATCCCCATAATTAAGAGAACCATTGAGGGATATTTATATGTTACCAGGCATCTTCAAACTACAACCTAAAAGAGTTTTTTGGAGTACTAACATAATTGGCGCCACTGCCAGGAACGACGATTGAAGCTCAACTTCCCTAGGAGACGACAAAGACCCAACTTTGATTGTAGACAAAGTCTGGATACTATCTCGATTGTAATCATCTATCTAGCGACTCCACTAGGGGATGAATTTGTTGGCAACTCTATTGGGTAATTGTGGCTCAGTGTAGGAGGCATACTTGGCGAAATCCTCCGAAGCCACCAACTGACCCAGTACCTGATCCTGAAAAGATCATCAGAGAAGGAAAAGCATTACAGAAAGGAGCTTCAAGTTCGGAATCATCTCAGTCTGAAACTGAATGCCACTTAGCTTACATTCACACCAATCTTCCTGTTGTTCAGCTTGCTATACAAGAATTGTCATCAAAAGGAGAAGAAAGCCTTGCAAAGTTATTATCTGGTTTTTATAGAGATTCTTACTCTTTAGATTCTTCTTTCATTGTAAGTCCAAAGAAATCTTCCCCTCATATCCATCATACTCGCTTAGTCATATCAGCTCCTCCTCAACCCTCGGTTATTCAAGCTTCCAGTACTTTCATATCTACCATAGCCATGGCAGCACCACAAGCACCTACCAAGATAGAAAGAATCATAGATGCTAGGTATGGACCATTAGTATTGCCCACTCCCTTGAGTTCAATGCCTACTGGAGAATATCAAAATTACATGCCTAAGTTTACGGGGATAGAGGGGATTATAGCTGAAGAACATCTTGAATTATTTTATATCTATGCTAACAATTCGGATATTAGTGAAGTTGATGTATCAGTGAGAGTTTTTGTTCAAAGCCTAGATGGAGAGGCTAGGAAATGGTTCAGAGAATTGACACCAAGGTCCATAGTAGACGTTGAGGCTTTAGATGATGATTTCCTCAAGCATTGGGGAGATAAGAAATATTTGCTCTACTACCATATAGAATTTGTGAATTTAAAGAGAGAAAATGTTGAGTCATTGTCTGATTTCAACAAAAGATTTAACCGTATGTACAATAAGATACTAGCCAAGGTGAAACCTACCACTACATTTGGAAAACTCAATTATGCAAATTCCTTTGATGCTGACTTTTTTTTACTGTTGATAGAGGGAAGATGTGCTACCTTGGCTAACATGCATGATCCAACATTGGAGGTAGATCAAATATTATGGCTACAGAAAAACTTAAGGGAAAAGTTGATACGAGAAAATAGAAGGATGAATCCTCATCTTCTTCAGATCCTAAGATTGATAAAATGACTAAGATGATAGAGTCATTAACCTCAGAAATCTCCAAATTGAAGATTTAGAATCAGTAGCCTGCAAGAGGAAGAGGTCTTAATACCTTTGCTCCTCAAAACCCAAATCCATACAGGAGAAACAATGAGTAGTTGCATATTTTGCAAAGAAATAGAAACACTAATGAATATCAAAAGGTAAAGGCACCTTTCCATAATGCAGTAATGGAAGAAGAGCAATTTGAAGAAGATGATGAAATCCATTATCTAGAAGACAAAGGAAGTGCATCCTTCTTGACCTTAGCTGCCTATGAAGAGTCATTATTCAATGACCAGATCAGTCAAGGGTGGGATGATGGAGTTGTTCTACAGGCTGATGATCAACACAAGTATAATCTGAGGTCAAAGAAAAATACTGCCAACCAAGCTCCTGTTCAGAAAGTTGTTGTCCCTGCAAAACAACAAGCTAGTAAGCAGCAAATTCCAGCAGCTGATCCAATCATCCTCAAAGCTCCAGCTCATGAGGTAAGAGTCTTTGACAAGATTTCTTCTCCCTTCAGTTTTGAAGCAGAAATTCAGAAATTAAAAATACCTATACCTCTGATCGAACTGATCAAGAATGAGGCTTCAAAAGAACTATTTTCAAAGCCCTCGAACCTAAAGCTACCTAAGCCACTACTGATTATGTCAATCTGCAAGATGAAAAACTAGCTATTGTTCTTAGTCTTATGGTTGAAAACTGTGATGAAAACTCCCCATCATTTTATGTCTCTTTAATTATCCATGATAAAATCCTACACAACTTCCTTCTAGACATAGGAGCTAGTCATAATCTAATGCCCAAGGCTGTCATGGATGAGTTAGGTCTTGACATCACCAAATCTTATCATGACCTGTTCTCTTTTGATTCTAGGAAAGTAAAATGTTTGGGACTAATCAAATATTTAGCCATCACCTTGTCTCAGCTACCCATGAAAAGCATGATTAGTGGGAGCATTACAGAATGACTTTTCCTATGGTATTGTTCCAGTTTTCGGAGGTCAAAATAGGAGATTGTACAGAGAGGCTCAGTTGGCTTACATCATCAGTGATGAAAGGAATCCCACAAATCACCCCATTTATTCTGTTGACACTGATTTTGGAGCCTGTATTCTTCATATTGAAGAATCCCATTTGTCCTCTATGCAGGTTAGAAAACCAGTTTGTCAAATCATAGAGAAAGAGGGCACACCAATTTGGGATATGTTCTTTGATGGAGCTTGCTCTAAGGAAGCTGCAGGAGTAGGTGTAGTCCTTGTGTCACCCACAAACGAAGTCATTTATTTATCTTTCAAACTAAATTTTCAGGTCACCAATAACATAGTCGAAGATGAAGCCTTGATATTGGGCTTAAACGCTTCTAAAGAAATGGGCATCAAAGGTCTCAAAGTGTTTGGGGATGCAGATCTTATCATTCAACAAGTAAACAACACTTTCCAGGCAAAGCATCAGAGGCTGAAGGCATACAAAGATGAGGTATGGAAGATCAGGGATTCTTTTAGTGATTTCAATATTTCTTATATCCCTAGAACAATGAACCAGCTGGCTGATTCCCGTGCTGTGTCTGCTAGCATGTTTATTCATCCTTTGCCTCCCAAGTTGACTTATGAAGTTTAGGTGAAATATAGACCATCTCTGCCTGATAATGTCAAATACTGGAAAGTATTTGAAGATGATGATGAGATTGATAGATTTCTTCAACCCATTGATGAGTTTTTTGAAATGCACATTGACCAAGATAATGAAACCGTTGAGGAGTCCAACAAGCCCAAGTTGAAAGATAAAATTGGTCAGGATAATATTGTTCAGTTACCAAGTAACTATATACCCAGAGGTTTAATGCCTCTAGAGAAACTGTTTGATCATAATGATGTACCTTATAAACCTGTCAAAAAAGAAAATGAGTATGTTTTCCATAAACATAACATTGGAAGTCAAGCTCATCCAAAGTTCATAAATCTGTCTACTCAGTTGTCTTCTGCCCAAAGTTCAGAGTATTTCACCCAAATGAAGCAATTTGCTGATGTTTTTGCTTGGGAGTATAATGATCTTAAAACCTATGACACCAACATCATTCAACATAAGATTCCCCTTGAAAGGAACACCATTCCTTTCAGGCAGAAATTAAGGCCTATCAGCCCTCTTTTATTGCCTTTGATTGAAAAGGAAATCAAGAAGCTTTTGGATGCCAAGATCATAGTTCCACTAAGGTATTCAAAGTGGATAGCCAACCTTGTGATAGTGAGAAAGAAAAATGGGGAAATCAGGCTTTGTGTTGACTTCAGAAATCTGAACAAATGTTCTAGAAAAGATAACTACCCCCTGCCTAAGATGGAACACTTGTTGCAAAAGGTTTCAGGGGCCAAAGTCATGTCTTTCTTAGATAGCTTTTCAGGTTATAACCAGATTTCTGTACATCCTGATGACCAGGAAAAAACTACCTTCACTACTCCTTGGAGTACTTTCATGTACTCCAAAATGCCTCTTGGACTGATGAATGTTGGGGCTACTTTTCAGAGGGCCATGGACATAACATTTGTAGGAGAGAAGGATAGGTTTGTCCTTATTTACCTTGGTGATATTACTATCTTTTCCAGCAGTCACAAAGATCACTTGCAGCATTTGAAAAGAGTGTTTCTGAAGTGTAGACAATTTGGGATTTCTTTGAACCCAAAGAAGTCTCAGTTCGCTCTTGAAGAAGGTAAACTTCTGGGACATATTTTTCCTGCTGAAGGTGTAAAAATTGATCCAACTCGAGTTAAAGCAGTTCAAAAGTTATCTATTCCAAGGTCAAAGAAGGACATGCAATCTTTTCTTGGTAAGATTAACTTTGTCAGAAGATTTATTCCAAACTTTGCTAAACTGGTAATGCACATCACTTCTATGTTGAAGAAAGGATCAGAAATGAAATGGATAGATAATGCAAGAAGCTCTTTTGAAGCCATCAAACAGGCTATCACGGAAGCTCCTACTCTGATCAGTCCAGATTATACCAGAGAGTTTTATATTTTCTCTTTTGCGTCTTATGATACACTTGCAGCAGTTCTGTTGCAGAAAAATGATGATGGTATAGATCATCCAGTGGCTGTTTTCATGAAAACTTTGAGGGATGCTGAACTGAGGTATGATATTATTGAAAAACAGGCCTATGCTCTCATCAAATCTTTAAAAGAATTTAGAGGTTATTGCATATGTTCCTTCAGCCTCAGTGAAGGATGTTTTAACTTAGCCAGATATTGACGGAAAGAGAGCTAAATGGATTGCAAATTCATTGAGTTCAACATAGAGGTGAAGCCCACTAAGCTTGTCAAAGGCCAAGGCTTGGCCAAACTTATGGCTGAGGAAAATTGCAACTTGTTAGGTATTAACTTTATTGGTTTAAATTCAGATGATGAGCAGATAGAGGGAACAACAAAAAAGCAAGACCACAATTGATCTTTGGTTGAAAATTAGCCACATGTGAATGGCATTCCAACATAGTTCATTTTTTGCAGAAATTAGAAGTTCATCCAGGTCTTAGCTCAAGTCAAGCTTGAGCCCTTAAGCTCAAATCAGTGAAATTTTGCATAAGCAAAAATCTGCTTTATTGGAAAGATCCATCAGGAATCCTTTTGAGATGTCTAGATAAAGAAAAATCTTTGGAAGTCATGCACCAAATTCATTCTATCATTTGTGGAGGTCACTACTACTGGAAGACTACATACCACAAAATTCTAAGGGCTGGATATTATTGGCCTACTCTCTTTTCTGATATATGCGCTTTTGTCAAATCTTATGACAAGTGTTAGAGGTTCGCAGGGAGACAACAAATAAAATATCTGCCCTTGAAACCAATACATGCCAATGGTCCTTTCCAGTAGTGGGGCTTGGACTTCATAGGTGAGATCAATTCACATTCTAGTGGCCAGCACAAGTGGATCTTGGTAGCCACTGATTACTTTACCAAGTGGATAGGGGTTATACCCACTAGAAATGCCAATCATTAAGTTATTATGAAGTTCTTGTATGAAAATATTTTTACTAGATTTGGTTGCCCAAAGAAACTAGTCATTGATAGTGCTACAACTTTCAAAGAAGATGAATTGGTTGATATGTGTGAATCAATGGGCATTCAATTGGTACATTCTACTACATATTATCCTCAAGTCAATGACCTTGTAGAATCATCTAACAAGAATCTTGTGAGGATCATCAAAAAAATATTAGAAGCCAATAAAAGGAGCTGGGATTCCAAGTTAAAGTTTGCCCTTTGGGTTGAAAAAGTTACCAAAAAAAAATCAATAGGAACTTCTCCATTTAAGATGGTTTATGGCACTGATGTTGTTTTTCCTATCCAACTAATTCTCCCTGTGGTCAAATTCTTTCAAGAAGAACAGGATGAAATGAATGACATGGTAAGGAGAATGAATAACTTGGTTGAATTACAACAGATTAAAGAGTAGCTAGTTGAGAAGTCAAAATTTCATCAGAAGAAAATCAAAGAAACCTTTGATAGGAAGGCAAAAGTGGACAATTTCCAAGTTGGTGACAAGGTTATCAAATGGGATGCATTGAAGTAAAAGAGAGGTAAACATGGTAAGTTTGACTCCTTATGGACATGTCCATTTGTCATCGCTAAAATTCAGCAGAGCAATACCTTTATTCTGTACATTCTAGAAGGATAAGATGTTTTTGGTGGCCTAGTCAATGGGTGGTTCTTGAAACTTTATTTCATTTAAGGCTTTAAAGCCTTAACATTGTAAAAATGTTTTTCAATTTTTATTTTCTATGCAAAATAAACTCCATGCCCAATGGAACACTAGGAGATAGATTTGATTTTGGTTTTACAGGAAAGACATTGGTCTGTGGTTCTTGAAACCTCATAGGGAGGCTTTCATCCCCAGAAGGAGCCAGTGTTATCTCCTGAAATAAAATTGTCAATTTTATTTCATCAAGTGATAGAAGGTCTTTTTAGGAAAGAGTTTTATTTAATTTTTAAATTTCATTGAGTCTTAAGCTTGTAATCATGTTAATAAACTTTCTAGTCAGCTCATTTTTGAAAAATCAACTTTCGATAGCTAACCTGCGTTCTCAGCAGACCTCTTAGCTACCGAAATCACAGGTTTTTCAAACGATAAACTGCTTTCGGAAAACTCAATTTTCTCAGTCGTGGAGAGGCATTTTTACACGCTCAAATAGTTGATTGAAAAGTATACATCCTAAGCTCTACAATGGTGTTTTCAGATCCGCATTTAGAGCTCAGGAAGGTAGTAAAAATTCCCCCACAAGATGAGGTAGCGTTTTCAGAAATGTGGCGTTTCTACTGTGCCGAGCCATCATTTTCAAATGATGATTCTGTGCGACTAGAGGATCATTTCGAGAAATGGTCAAAGGCTTTTGTGCCTAACTTTTCAAAGAACAATTACCTCTTTGGGTTTATACACAGGTGTCACAGATGTGGAGAACCGAATCCATCTCTGAGCCCTAGTTTTTCAACAGTCTGGCCCAATTTTTGTGGCAGGAAGTTTCAAAAATTGATTGCAACTTATTGTTATCTTCAGGATTTGGGAACATTTCAACCTCATCCATCAGATCCTGAGAAATATGTAGCTGTTGAAGATTATGAAGATCATTTGTACAAGAATTGACTAGTTAAATAGGATCTATTCCTATCTATTTTAAATTTTCTATTTTAGGTGTTTCAGATCCATTTTTATAGGATCTTGACTTTGATGTAATGGCTATAAAGCCTAGAACTCTAGAGATGATAAGGGGTTCGACTTTGGATACTTTTCATAATCTCAAGCTTCTCATTTTCATATTAGTAATATAAGCTTCTTTTGCTATTATCTATTTAGATTTACATCTTCTTATATGTTCTCTGCTTGCACCTGAATATGTTATTCATGTTATTCCTATTTGTCTAATGCCATATAACTGCCACCTTATCTTTGCATTGATGAATTAGAATTGCAATTTTCATTTACCTTTTGTAATTGGTCATTCATATGTGTTAATGTATGATTTCGCTGGTATAGTAAAGATTCTTCATACATCCACTTATTTATAAACCCTCTTAACAGTAGTAGTTGAAAGCCTTGTCAATCTAAGAATGTTTATGTATTTCTTGAGTGAATAAGATTTGATTCAGTCATTCCTACTTGATCCAAACACATTCCCATAATTGAGAGAACCATTGAGGGATATTTATATGTTACTAGGCATCTTCAAACTACAACCTAGAAGAGTTTCTTGGAGTGCTAACAATACCTTGAGAATCATTATCATTATTGGTGATTTCTCTCACGTCTGTTAACAACTTACATCATTGGCTGGTAATAAGATGGTGTTGTTATATGGAATTTGCATCTACGGATAAACACATTTTCCCTAGGTGGGTGATTACACCTAGAACAATAGAAAGAAGGTAGTTTAACATTCTCTTATAGAAGATAGATGAGATGGAGGAACTTACTTGTAGTCTTTCTCTTCCTTGATCTCTTTTGAATCACTCCCGTCGCTCCCACTTGAAATAAATCTGCTCAAAAGGTAACTATATCAAGAGAAATAGAAACAAGAAACGATCAAAGCATACATTATCTATCTATTATAAAACAATGGAATCAAAGACACTGAAACACATAATCATCACAGATATGAACAATAATATGAGAAAAGAAATAAAATCTTTATTAATGTAGAAGGAAGAGTATCACCCAATACAGTTCAATTCTGTGCCACTCCTCTAGCTTCAGTTCAACCCTCGCCACATCAAAAGCACACCACTCCAGCAGCATAACATTGCTTAACATAAAATCAATTCTCAAACCAACAGAATTTCCTTACGAACTTCAGATTCTAGCCCCCTTGATCGCTATGATTAGTGCTCAATTTATAGGAAATGGAGGTGGTTTTGTCATAAATGAGGGTATTGAATGGCCTTCCAAACTTGGAGTTAGTTTCCATGGAGCAAGGGATGAGAGGATAGGAGGTTAATGGATCCTTAGCCTATCCAATTTCGAGCTCATAGGAGGAGATAAGAGATGGGATCCTTCTAGAATCATCTAGAATCAAGGAATATTCCCAGAACCCTATGCAAATTTCGCTCAATATCACCCAACGCAAGTCAAAGAGGGCCCAAGTGCACCGCATTATAGGCCACAGTGGGCTTGCCTGCTCTAAAACATAGTTACCCCTGACCAAGGCTACACTGGTGTCCCAAGGAGGCATTTTAACATGGCTTCAGGCTAGGAAAATTTCATAGAAGGAAGCATTCAATGAATTGACTTGTTTAAGGCATGTAACAATTGAATTAGGGTTTGATAAGCCCTAATGGTACTGATCTGAATTTCGGGAGTGATGTGCCCAAATAGACCTGTAACAGGTGTCTTCCCATGTTCGACTTCAGATCACATTTTCACATGGTTAGACTCGTACTTGAGTGAACGATTAGATGAGATAGAAGACCCCAGATCTAGTTTCATCCATCCAGGCTGCGATTTCGGGAGAGTACTAAATCATCTATATTATTGCTTTACAGAGATGGTCATCCTATCATGGGTCTATATCTGTAGACGATTATCTAATTTATGTACATGTAATGAAAAGTTTATATGCTGAGCATGGGTATACCTTCCCTCAGTAGTTCATGAAAAATTAAAAGATATCATGATATTATGTATTGTAATCGATGCATGTCACCATCGGCTTTAGATCCTCCTCATCACATCATAAAGCATACCACTCGACATTATCATTTTCGACTTCATACATTAGGGGGAAATTATTACAAGTCTATTTAGGCACATCACTCCCGATGATCATATCAGTACAATTAGGGCTCATCAAACCCTAACTCAGTTGTTACGTGCCCTAGACAAGTCATCAAATTGAATGCTTCCATCCATGAAAGCTTCCTAGCTTGAAACCCTATTGAAATGCCTCCTTGGGACACTAGCGCAACCTTGGTTAGGGGTAGCTGCGCTGCAGAGTAGGTAGGCCCATTTAGGCCTGCACTGCAGTGCACCTAGGCCCACTTTGACTTGCGCTGGGTGAGAATGAGCGAAATTGACATATGATTATGGGAATATTCCTGGATTCTAGAGCATTCTAGAAGGATGCCCAGCTTTTATCTCATCCTATGAGGTCGACTTTGGATAGGCTATGGATGAATTATCCCTCTATCCTCTCATCTATTTCTATATGGAAACTAACTCCAATTTTGGAAAACCATTCAATGTCCAATTTATGACAAAACCACTTGCATTTCCCTATAAATTGACCACTCATCATAGTGATCAGGGGTTGGAATTTGAAGATTGTAGAGAAACTCTATTAGTTTGAGATTTGAGTTCATTGTCAAGTAATGTTGTTAGGCCCCTATACTACTAGTGTAACCCGTTATTGTTATTAGTAAAACCCACTTATTATATTGATGTACCCATGTAGTGCCCATATTGTTACTATTGTGCCCCATAGAAGCCCACTATTATTATTATTGTGCCCT
>Ga0115851_101178_pt1 | contig 13467 bp, 10 predicted proteins | sample InSIn2gowninarea_FD_83865 | JGI IMG/M metagenome (GOLD analysis project Ga0115851, IMG submission 83865)
TGTTAGTATCTTATAGATGGGTTTTATATTGGCTAGGATATGTACCATACGTATGAGTATTTTTCTGCTTTGGATGGTTACACTTCCCATCAAGCTTGATATTGTCTTTTTTTTTCTTTTTCTTTTTTGTAAACTGCAGAGGGTCCTTTCTTTTTCTATTATTGTGGATCAAAACCATTACATATTCGTGGTGGCCTCAACCCGCCCCAAGGGGAAACCGGGTTTATTGGCCATCTTAAGTTCTTTACAGCCATCCAAAAATAAAAAGTCCTAATTCTTCTTTTCCAGGCTAAATAAACTAAACAGTCATAAAGGCTTCCATTTTTTAGTATCTGCATTCTAAACTTTTCAAAAAAGGCTATAGATGCTAATCTATTATCTACTAACTTCTTGAAAACAAAATTTATACATATCTTCCATTACTAAGCTGCCATGCCTATTTGCTGCTCCGCTTCTTTCTTGATGTCTGGGTGGCAATCCTTTATCTGCTGCTGTATTTCATCCATTTTTTTGTCCTGCATTAACACAATAATCTGGATATTCCTCAGTTCTTTCTTTAGATTTGGTATTCCTTGAGACAATTCAGCCATTTCCATAGCTACTTGCTCCATTGCCTTAGCGAGCAGTCTCTTCATTACCCAGTAAACATGCAGCGTCTGTTTATATAGAGTCATGCGGCCCCTCGTGTTTCCTGGATCCGGGAGAAGGTATTCCCAGTCTTTCATTTCAGATTCAGATTGTTCCTGAGTTGCCTGCTCTTCCAGTTGCTATATTATCCTTCTAATTTCCTTGTTAGTGTTCTCACAGTATGCTCTTTCTGCAAACTGAATCTTATTTCCTAAAGATCTTCTGGTTTTTCTAGCAGAAGTTGATGCATGCTCTTCCCTGTAGTTTCCTACTCTTCCCCTACCCCTTCCACGCTATCCCTGTCTTCCTCCCCTTCCTCCTCTATTCCTGTAATTCCCTCTCCCTCCTCGATTTCTCATGCCTGAGGCGCTGCCGATGTCTCGGTCCCCCTTTCACCCTCGACCCTGCCACTCCTCTTCCTCCCGAGTCTCTTGTTTTTCCTCTGTCCCATGCTTTGCCATCTTTGATATTGTCTTTTAAAAATAATAGTCCCTTGGCCTTTTTGGAAAGGAAAGTTAGACTACAAAATGATCTAATCATAAAAAATACAATATTATTTCATAGACACAAATGATGAGGGAAACCAAATTTTTATTCCATGTAAAATAACAATATAATAACATAAGTATACCTTTGAATGTAGAGTACTCTCTTCCAATCCCTAGTCTCCATGACTTACAAAATATGATTATTCATGGAGTAGAAGAAGACCTATTCTAGTGGTATTTCTCTAGCATCACTAGGTATTCTAATTACTTTCTTCTCCTCTTCTACCCCTGATAGGGTCTAATTATATAGGTCATTTCTACATCCAAGAGGATGTATCTAAACACTTAGGGCCAAGAAAAGTTAGGCTTGATGGAACGTGAATTGGGTGGATACAAGTCATGGATAGTATTGATGGAATGTCAACCAAGCAATTAGAAATCATGCACATGTTTCATTGTCAATTGTGAACTTTTCCCAAATCAGTATGGACATTATTCTTGATTATGAAATAATTATTATTTCATAATCATGAAATTGTGACAAAATAATTAAGCGAAATTACTCAATTATACAATTTCATCCATGTAAAATCTAATAGCTTCCTGGTAAGACCCATTTGAGAAAAAACAAGGGTGAAAGGGGATGCATTCTAGCTAACAAATAAAGGCAGTTGATCTATGTTCCTCTTACTGAAGTGGAGTGGAATATAAGGTTATAACAATGCCCTAACCTAGCAGGAAAACCACAAAACCCTTAGGATGGAGGGAGATCATCTAGTAACTAGGTGCTTAGTTGATTTATGATTAGGACAAAGGGACTATTGTCCCATAGAAACCACTTCAGAATCTACTAGACAGTGGGAAAGATGAATACAAATGGTTCTTAGATATAATAGAAATCAATCCTTTCATGGTTTGGAAATGGTTGGGGTAGAGACATACCTTAAGACCCACTCCTGATGATGAAGATAAAAGACCTAATTTAAAAATTGGAAGCCTTGCTCCTAACCAAAGATCTTCCTTCGACTCCTTGGTCTCAATGCCTACACACATGCAAAACCAAACAAAGACAATACGATTTTCCCTTCCACGAAGGAAAGTTATATTACAAACCATATCTAATTATATAAAAAATAAACATGGTCTCATGAACATCAAAAATGTAGAGAGGGAAACCAAAATGACATTCATATAGATGTGATACAATACGTAAGTATACCTTCTAGTGTTGAGTCCTCCTACAATCCCTTGATCCTTCACCTCACTTGTTCCACACATAAGCTAAGATCATTCATGCAGCAAGTGATGGCCTAATCTAGTGGTATTTTTGTAGCATAAGGTTCTTTCACTAAGTTCCCCCCTTCCCATTCACCCCTAAGAGAGTCCCATTACCAAGGCCTTTCCTATATATAGGAGGATGTACCTAGATTCTTAGGGCCATGAGAAGTTAGAAAATTCCAAAATTATTGACTCCAAGACAAGTCATGCCTATCTAGGTCGATTTGATCCTCATGGGAAGGTAATTAGCTAAAAAATTTAGGCTACATCACTCATAGGATTAAGGCAATTTATATACCGGTGGCAAAATGCATACTAGCAATGGAGAAATAGTATACAAGGAGACAATTGACATGGGACTGTTGTATTGCATAATTAGTACATTCAAGGGTAAATGAAAGGTGCATTCAAGATAGCAATTGAAGAGGTTTCTGTTGAGGTTCCTCCTACTGAAATTAAGTGGAAAAAAGGGTTATAATATAGCAATAAACACTTCAATTAGAAAGCCTCCATTTGATACCTATTTTAGATATTTTCCACCTTCACCTCTAGATGTAGTATATGGATAGTAAGAAGAAGTGAGGCAGGATCTCATAGGGAATGCTTTAAGAGTAGAAAAAAATGTTAAGAAGATCAAGAAAATCCATTTACAAGTACAAGAGGAACCGAAAAAGTCACAAGTAAAATACAAGGCTAGGCATGACCAACATTGGATACAAAAGTCATTTAGAGAGGGAGACACATATAGTTACAATTGAAAAAGGAGAGGATAAAAAGTCCTGGTAAGAAAATCGTCTCTATGATATGGTCCTTTCAAGATGCTAGAAAAGGTGGGATATAATTCCTATAGAATCATTTTTCATCCATGCATTTGCATTTAGTTAGAGGTGATTGTGGAAAATATTGAACTCTATGAGCCTTCCGTGTTAGATCAAGTAGAGGAGTAGGCCCTACCTTCCATAAAGGACTTAGCTCTACATTCCTAATATGAGTTGACAAAGGATACAAATTTGAAAGAGAGATCCAAAACTACAAGAGAAAGGTAGCATGACCTTTGGTATATTGGGTTGGAAAGGACAACTTCCAAGCAAGGCTAAATGGTACTGTAGGGAAGGTAGAGGAAAACTTTTCTCACGTCATTCAATAAATATTTTGTGGACCAGAATCCTCCCAAAATGGGGAGGTATGATTCTAATTGGATCATTGTATAATTTTTCATCCCTCTCAATTCTTTTAGAGTGGAAAGATCAAGGAATTAGATTACATAAGTAGTTTTATTGGAATGACCCAAATTCAAAGAATTGGGGTATACAACCTTCTATGGCTAGTTTAAGGCTTTAAATGAAATTTTTGGGATTTGAAACTTTCCCACTTAAGCATGGGCCCAATGATGGTGTTATATACTTAGTGACATTTTCAATGGTGCAAGAAAGACATCAATTAAAGTTCAAATGCAAAATTTATGACTCTCGGAAGTTGAATTATCATGTTTGACTACCATAATTTGAGAGGAAGCCATGATAGCCTTCATTATTCATGGAAAAGGGGATATCCAAATGAATACTATGAAGATGAATTTAGAAGGTTCAAATTTCTAACTCTAGTTGAGAGTTGGAGGAGTCAAACTTAACCCCTAGTTGGCTATTAGGTTGTGTTATAACTTGGCCACTAGGAGGGAAAGGGGTTTAGTTCATTTTGATTGTATCTAGTTCCATATTAGAGAATAACAACTAGAGAGTGGGAGTGAGAGAGCATAACAAAGGGGTTTTGTGTTTTGTAGTAGCTCATGGACCACAATTATCAGGAAACTCCATAGAGAGTGCCTTCTCCTTTGTACTTGCATTATTTCCATTCTAGATAAAGGAGAGTAGAGCAACCTCACTTTACAACTCAATATTTTTCTAAAATGGTTTTCCATAGCATATCTTGGTGTTCATTGTGATTGGTATTTGTTTGTATTTCATTATATTTTATTTTATATAATTTTTTTCTATTTTGTGCATAAACAACAAAATTGGTAATAATAAATTTGAAATATAAAGGAATATTTGACCCTTCATAGTATATATTTTGGCTTACTTTAATATATCTATTGTGGAAAACTATCCAATGGAATATCCATAGTGGTTTATAGACCTCTATCTCAAAAATAATTATTCTTTGGGTTGATTAATGAAAATCATAAATACACAATTTATTAAATAATTTACTTTCCCAATGAAAATAGCTTAAAATTAATGAACTTATGGATTATTTCCATGTAAATGGGTAAAACTGATGAAAATAACTTGGGAAAAGTAGTTTCTTAGGCTATTTTATTAAGTGAAAGAAGATGGTATATTTCAATCAACCTAGAAATTTTGGCAAAGCTAATCATTTTTCACATGATAACAAATATCCCTGTAATGTGTGAGGTTAAGAGCACATCATATTAATGAAACACATTGTAGTTTTCCTTTCATTAGGGTAGCCACTGAGAGAGAGAGAGAGAGAGAGAGAGAGAGAGAGAGAGAGAGACTTTATATAAGGATATGAACCCCTAACAGAGGAGGTTTTTATGATGGTACCACTCATCAAATGAGAGTCTCCAAGTTGATGTACCTGATCTCAATGAGGAAAGGGAGGCATACCCATACCTATTGAGGTAACTCATTGCAAATAATATAATGACATGCTTAGAAAAGTGGAGTTGACCAAAAGAATATATAGTACATCAAGTTGTTGGCATCAATGAGATAAAATATAGTATGATGAAGAATATAGTCCCATATACATGTGCCTAGAGCAAAGAGGTTGGGAGTTATATCATGACTGCCACTTATCTAGGTTCATAGGACTAAATGTCCCCTCACTGAGGAGAGGGGGTATATAAAACTTGAGAAGTCCTACTGAATAGTAAGGGTCTATAAATATTTGAATAAGCTAATTGAAGAGAGGTTCATGTTATGGGCTTAAATATTGGAGGAACCAAACCAGTGAATTCAATAGAACTATATCTAAGGCTGGATCATAAAGTATTGTATGTTGGGCATACAAGGGAACAAGGGAATACCTAAAGGGAAACCCCCTCATGAGGTGTAGAATCTACTCACACATACCTGGTGAATCTGGTTCAATCATATGGAGCATTGGACTATCAAGTGTACAATTCTTAATTATGTGGTAGTCAACTGAGGTCAAGCACATGAGAAAAAAAATAAAGTGATAGAGCACTCAAATATCCCTCTACTTGATCTAAGGTACCCACCAATGAGGAGAAATGGATCCAAAGTACACTTCCCTCTAAGGCCAAGCCTCTAAAACAAATATGATGAAGTCAATAAAGGAATTCCCCCAAAATTTAAGACAATGCTGAGACCTCAATAATGGCATAAGGTATATAACATAACATGATTGAAAGAGACAAAAACCAATGTGGGAATGATGGTTAGAGGGGCAGACTTATGACTTCCTTTGTTTAGAGCATAACATGGAAGGCTGACCTAGTAGACTAAAAAAAATCCATAGGGAACAATTAATTACTAGGATAGAGGATTTCAAAGACATATCAGTAAACCATTAGGACATCTAGAGTTCAAACTTGGAAATGCAAGATTGATACAACTCATGAAGTTTCTAACATACTGTAATAAGAACACAAGGTGGTATTGAACAGACTCCATGGGACATAATGGTGACTTATTTATAATACTCATAAAAAATGTAATAAACTAATGCTGCCATGAATTGAACCAAGTACAAGATGTATAAGGCCCTCCTAGAGTGAACCAAGACACCAAGTGTGTGAATACTTGAAATAAATTTTGTATTTTTCATAACTCAATTTTGAAAGATTTAGTATCAAACTTCTAAGAGCTTTAGCATCAAACTTGACCTCCATGAGATGACCAAACTTATGAAAGGCATTTTTTGAATTCCTACCAGAGGTGATCCACAAATAGGGCTCTAACGAAACACCGATAATTTGGAGCGTCTGACATGGCTCCTTATCCTTCAGAAACCATAATAGCATATGCATTATTTAACACCTCATTTTAAACCACTTTTAAAACATGTTTATAGTGGAAGTAACCATATGGATTCACTTCAATTGGGCTTTGGAATCACTCCAATTGAACATAAAACAAATCTTTTATGAAAGGGATATTGTAGATAGGTCTAGGCTGGCCACCACTTCTTGGGAAGTAAACAAATGCATTTTTCTTCGTCTATTTCCTTTGGATTTTATAAATATGCATTGTTTACATTTATTTTGCATATTTCTTGGAAGAAGGAAGATCGATTACCTTTATTCCTCCATCATCTCACATTGTATTGCAAGAAAATGCTTAGATTTTGTAGGTTCTAGGAGGATCCAAGGGGACAAATCTATGGACAAGTGGTTTACAAAGTCAAATTCTGAAAATTCATATATAAGAATATGAAATTAAAGTATTCAAATCAAGAAAAGTGGAATAATTATTTGATGTTGATTTCATCAAAGAAGCTCAAAATCCTTGGATCTTCCTTTGGTTGTGAACCAACAACACCAACAACCCTAGAGGCTACAATGCTTAAAGATGGGTCGAGATCAAAGAAAATGACATGAAGTCAATCATCAAAAGAAGAATTCAAGTTTCATATCATGATAAGTCACATATACTATCAAATAATCCACTCAGAAGCCCTATATTCATAATTTCATTCATCAACCGTACTGTATACTAAATTTCACAATCATACATGTTGAAGTCTAGATATTTATTTATACATTTATCTTACTACTAGATCATGACTTCAACCTATTTTCTTTCACAAACTTCTCATACTTCCTTACTCTATTTACCCCCTTTTCCATCCTTTAAAAAAAAAGATAAAAATATATATGAAAAAGAAAAGAAGAAAAATAATGAGTTTAGTTGTGAAAACCGAGGTATCTAGCACAGTCTAAACTCAAATTTTCATTGGAAAACCAAGAAATCGACCAAAAAAAAATATTTGTAAAAGATATACTAGGTTATTGACAGTTTTGATTGTCTATTTCTTATGAAGATCAACTATTGGTCTAAAGGAGGTTATTTGCAAACACTGGGTATGTTTATTTATTTATTGTGAATAAGTTTATAGAATGTTGTATAAAGATATGTATGAATTATTATTTTTAATACCAGAAGGTCTAACCTCATTCTAATATAAAGATACTATCATCATTCTATCCACCTTTGAGGCAAGAAAACTAATCTCATCTTTGAAAAACATAGAGGCATTTTTGAAAAAGTGGAAGCCTAAGCCAAATTCTTACAATTCCAAAAGAAAAAAATATCATCTACTAAAGACAAAGAAAGACACTGATAACAAATTAGTTCACGAGTAGCAATAGAAGAGAATTAAAGATTATGGATAACATCATTGCAACGGTAATACAAGTGGATAATGTTTACCTTTTAATGCTTTCAAATTTTGTTAAAAAATCATTTAAAAAGATAATGATAAAAATACTTTTTATATGCCATTATTTTCAAAAAAATTAATGGTTGTGTTGTCACTCACTGCATTATGAGTTTTCAGTTGTCCAAAGTTCCAAAGAGAGTAGTGAAGTTTGAATCCATTTCCCAAGCCACAGAAGCTCTCAAAACTTAACCAGACCCTCTTTGTTGTATAATGCTCAGAACAGACTTTCCAATGGTAGGTGGAAGTCCAAAATTGGACTCCTCGATTAGAAGTTGGGGCAGATTGAAGATACCCTTTGAAAGCCAAAAAAAAAAGAGAAAATGTCTAAGGGGAGGCTAATCGCAATCGTAGTTTCCTGAGAGAAGCAGTGGGGGAAAGGATAAAGAAACTTGTGATTGCCGCTATCAGTGATTGCAAATGATGAAGGTCCTTAGCCCGTAGTGTATCACAGATCAGAGGTCCTGACAATCAAGCATATCGAAAATCACACATAGTAACGACATGGAATTCAATGCTTCATGTAGAAGAGCTCCGATATCAATAAATCAGTGATCAACAAGTCCAACAGACCATCCTTAAGGAATTGCGGAAGAATATGACGATAGTGTTAAAGCCGTAGGGGAGGGCCGATGCCGATTTACAAAGGAAATCAAGTGCAAAACCAAAGGTAGGTGTGCCTTCTCTCTCCCTATGGAGGCCATGTGGTGGAATACCATTGGTGCCAATGAATACACAAGGCAATTAATGTCAGCATGATGTGGTAGTACAGAGGACACGTGGCACATAGATTTGGTGTTTTGAGGGGTCCTATGGGGGCATATATGAGTGACACGTGTCACCACTCAGGAAATGCCACATGGCACTGATAACATCATCAATCCCATAGATTGACAATTGGCGAAGGTAAAAGGTCACAACTCCAACTAAAAGACTCCGATTGCGATTTGCGATAAAGGGCGCTCTGATAAGGGGGTAGGCCCACGATCACAGGAAGGGCTGAAGGACCAAGGGCTAAGCACAAAAGGGGCCAATCCCACACATTGGCAATCGCACAGGTCAAAGTTCCTTCTTCGCCGAAGTCCCTTCCGACTTGCGATTGCGATATTCAGGAACTCTCCTAGATGTGATAGTTTATGTGATGTGCCTTATGGAAGTTTAGCGTCCAAAAAATCGGCAAGCTCTACGAAGTATGGTAGGAAGGCCCTCTCCTATAATGCAATTGTGATATCCCGAGTGGGCCCATTCCAACAGATCGGTGATCGCAGGTGTCAAGGGGAGATACCAAAGGCAAGCACTAGAAACCACCAATATGTGGGATTCTATGCAATAAAGTAAAAAGACCCCCAGAGGGGAGTCCAAAGGCCCTAGTGCTCGAGGACTAAGCACCTGGTCATAGCCCCTAGTCATATGAGAAGAAAGGCAGAAAGGGGCTAAACCAAGGGAGGCCAAAGGAGATCGGGACTCACTGTCTTGTGCTGCCTCTTAGCATAAAGGTACTGATGCAGTGATGCACTGATAACGTGGTACAAACCTTTAAAGGTGGATGGGCCGGCAACTAAGGCTTTCAGTAGAAGTATGGGGTAGTGGTAGAGCAATGTGGGTTAACCCTATAGAAGCCCATGGAACAAGAAACTAACGACTACATGGGCCATTGAAATAAATTCGACTACTTTGCCGCACGACTTCAGACAGTAAATGGAGGCATGGGGCTCCACCCCAATACATAGTGAAGGACTGTCAGGACATGCTTTATTTCTACTCTACAACAGGCACTCACAGTCGACCCACTCCCAACTCCAGAAAATGAACTATTCAGACAATTAAAGCGAAAGTGACAGGGACCAGTGGAGCAACTAGAGGGATGCACGATGATAGAGACGTAGCCTGATTGGGGGTTTTCACATAAACAACAGAGGGATACTTCCTCCAATCATATTTTAGTTTTCTTTATTTCCAGTTACTCTATAATTTCTGCTTATTTCCAAGAAGGGATCAAATCCCGATTGTAATCATTTTGGGCAGCAGAGCCTTGCACATTGAGAGAACTAGTCTATGAGACAGTTGGAGCTTAGGTGAAGATATTTTTTGTAAAATGTTGATTCAAAGCTCCCCCTTCTCTGTATAAATAAGGGGGAGAAACACTTAATAGAGGTTTCGGAATTTTTGACCCGTAGGGTCTGAATTCTGTGATTCTGTTTTTGGTTCTATTTGCTTGTTCATGAGGGACTTGAGTGATATCTGACTGAATGTAATGGACTGGTATGTCGAACTCATATCGGATTAATGAAACTCTTTGGTGATTCCAATCAGAGGCAGTATGTTTTCCCCTTTGTAAATCTCATTTCATATATGTTTTTCTTCCTATTGAAATCATGTAATGAAGTTGTCAGTCTCATGCTTTCATGGTCGTATATTTTGTTGCTAAATAGAGAACAATACTTGTGTGTATTACCAATTTACTTGTGTTATTCAATAGCCTACAATACCTATAGTAATTACATATTTACTTGTGCTATTAGATTAACCTATAGTACCTGTATGAACACAAATTTACTCACATTGTTTGGTTATAGACGTGCCCATGATGTATATGCATGAAACCTTAATTTGAGCTCCACTATTTCCACTCTTTTATCTCCTCCCTCTTCCATATTTCTATTGGAAAATCGTCACTTAGGATTTTGTGTTGTTTACAACTCTATGCATCGAATTCCATCTTTCTGCTGGAACATTGTTGCTTAGGATTTTGTCTTGTTTACAGCCCTATGCATCAAATTCCCTCCTTCCTTTCCTCCTCTTCACTTTACTACAATTTCAATATAAAGCTGCATGTTGTTGTGTGTCGGCCACCAAAACCAGACATTTCTCTTTGAGGTTGGCCCGATTTACCCCTTGAGCATTTGGATCCATGTATCGGCTTGAGTTTACCTGGATGAAAGACTATTGAACCAAGACCCCTTTATTCTCTTTTAATTACATGACAATTGGAGTGTTGCAGAAACCCCCTACAGATAATCTTCCATGCACTCCTCTATTCAAGATGTCCTAGGCACTGGTCTACAATCAATCTAGAGGCTGTCTCTAGGAAGCTTTCTATGTCTGCCAAAACACTTGTGCTACGGGTGCCATTAAAAAAGACAACATGTTGGAAACAAGCTAATACTACATCCTACTAGCATGCTATTATATCATCCTCCATTATAACCTTTTCTTTTCCTACTTTACACACTCGTTCTAGTGTAAATCTCGTACATTTCTAGCATAAACATTTTATTTTCAAAATCATAATCTCTCTGATAGACCATACAAATTTGTGGGAAGGAAAAACATTACAGATATTCTAATTTTGAGAAGAAATTTTACATTGTCCCCTGGTTATAAGGAAACAAGTTTCAATAGGATTCTACAACACTGTTTCATAGAAATGCAATAAATTTTTTGTGTAATATGAGAAGGGATATTTTCGAAGTTAAATATTGATAAGGAATGCCCCATTTCCTGAGACAATATGCCTACAGGAATACTTTGTTTTGAGCCTACAAGGATACTTTATTTTGAAGACTACACTACAAGTATGCTATGTTTTAAAACACAAACATATTCTATTCTTGAGAAGAAGTAAGCTTTATTTTGAGAACACAAGTATATTTTGTTTTATAACACCAAGGTACTCTGATTTTGAGAGAAGGAAGGTCTCTAAGATTGATAAAAATAACCCTCGATTCTAAGGAAATGATAGTCTTCAGGATTGCTAAGATGCAGTGCCTTGTTTTGATCCAATATAGCCCATAAAAGAATGCTCGGTTTTCAAGAGGGATAATGCTCTGTTTTTTAGAAGGACAATGGTTTGTTTTTGAGAGGGATAATAGTCTACAGGATGCCAAAAAAAAATGCTTTGATTTGAGGGAGAAATACTACATAGAAGCGTCCATAAGAATGATGAAAAACACTACTCTGTTTTAAGAAAATACTACCCTACAAGAATGCCCTATTTTCAAAGGAAATGGTAACCCATGGTAACCATGTCCAACTTCAAGCACTCATTTTGACTTCAATTTGAGCCTAGAATGTGTATTTTTGTGCATTTCGATTTATTTTCTTAACTTCTAAAACAGTCACCTACATCACTTTATGGCTAAGAAGGATCTTGTCAGCTATGAGCTAGGTTTGTAGTATAGGATGTTGATAGGCCATTTATAAAAATGAATGAAAACTACCACAAATTGCATCAAGTTGTGTATGGTCAACTTTATTAATTGTTGAATTCAAAGGATGCAATGACATATATTGTTGCAATGAAGTAGGTTTGAAACTGTAGAAGCATTTTTGAGAGAGTAAAAAAGACCATAGAGATCCTCACAGTTGTGGAAGAAGATTTCATACCTCATCTATAGCAACAAATAAAATGAAAAGAATTTGAAATTTCCAGTAGTCAGTCTTTAAAAAGTGCAGATTTGAAAAATAATTTGAGATAACTGTGCATACTCAAATTCAGATTTCTTATGTTGATTGAGTGGAAAAAAAATAAGTTTAGGGGTTTGAGGAATTTTTATAAGGATTGCAACAGCCATTTATTAACAAGGATAGCTTAATTACAAGAAGCAAACCAAGTACAACAAATTTGCTTGAAATTATTGAGATTTTCAATACATTGCTTTTAATATAGTGCAGAAATTGATTTGCTTGTATCTTGCAAACTGTACACCCATTTGGCACAAAATTTGGAGCATAAATGCATCAAGGTAGGATGGATAAACACACCAAATTTCAAGCAATTCTAATTCATATTTTTCAAGATATTGGCCACAGTCACCTTCAACCAATTTGTATTTTTCTTGAGATCTGTGAAACCGATGGCCATGAAATTTGGTAGGGAGATGCACTATAGTAAGGGAAATAAGCAGTAAAAAATTCAAGTTAAATGGAGTCATATTTTGTGAAAAAATGACTTCCATAATGTTCAGCCATTTTGCATTTTCTTGATATTTTTACATCCACTGGTTATGGAATTTGGTGAGTGGAAGTATTAAGATGATACCAACAACATCAAAAAAATTCATGGAAAAATAGTTTGTATTTTGGGAGAAAATGGATGATCAAGTCTATTACAGGAACCTTGAGAATCTATAATCATTTATCTATCTGCATACTAGCATGTATTCATGGAGAAATCTGTCATATGGGTATGGGTTTCGTTTCTAGATACCCTGAGATGGTTCAATGCTGTTCAGATCAGCTCCAGGTTGAAAGAGGTCAGCACTACCTCATGGTCAAATTAAGAATCAACTACATACTATAGGGAACAATGTGAACGGTGAAGTGCTGTCACACAAGGACCAACACTCACAAACATGTGGTTGTAACTCAAGAATCATCCATAAGAAGCTCAGCTTCAGTGTTAAGAATTATAAAACTAAGGTTTATTTTTAAAATACAACCAGGTATGCCCTGAATTCTTCAAGTGCTGATAAACAAAACAAATATACTAAGCATATCACACACCTTGTTTGAACTAAAACTCCATTTTATTTTTGGTTAAATCTTGTCAAAATTTTACAATTGTATCAAACTGAGGGGGTTTTAATGGCAGTGAGGTATAAGCCACAAACATTTTAAGATCACAAATACAATGAAAAATCCCTTT
>Ga0115851_101179_pt1 | contig 13466 bp, 11 predicted proteins | sample InSIn2gowninarea_FD_83865 | JGI IMG/M metagenome (GOLD analysis project Ga0115851, IMG submission 83865)
TGGCAAAGGCATGGAAAATTAAAAAAAGACAATTGAACAGAGCAACACTTCAAGGAATACAAAAGGAATTAAACGATATCTCCATCCTTTTGAAAACAAATTCTCTCCCTCTGAGTTAAAATGCCGAATAAATGAGCTTGAAAGGAAAAAGCAGAATATTCTCAAGGAAGAGGAAACCTTGTGGAGACTAAAAGGGTGATATGGCTCAAAGAAGGTCACAGGGACACCAAGTTTTTTCACAGGTATGCAAATGCTAGAAGAGAGAAGAACACTATATGGAAAATTAGTGATGGACAGGGAGGATTTCTCTTTTCCCACCAAGAAATTTCAAGGGAGGTCGTTAGGCATTTTAAAGATCAATACAAAAGAAGAGAAAATTGAAACTTTCAGGATATTCTATGGGGCATTGATTCGGTTCCCCAAATGTTCGACGATGAAAAAAACAAAGAGATCTTTCGGCCCATCACAGAAGAGGAACTTTTAGGCGTCATGAAGGCCTTTAAGAAGGACAAATGTCCTAGCCCGGACGGTTGGACAATCGAATTTTACATCCACTTTTTTGACATCATCAAATTAGGTCTCTTGAGGATGGTCGAGGCATCAACGATCTTTGGCAGTATACACCACACTACTTCTTCCACGCAGATTGTGCTCATCCCAAATAATCAAGAAGCGGTTTCCTTCAAAGACTTTAGACAAATCTCTTTGTGCAACATTTCTTTCAAAATTATCACAAAAATTATAGCAGAATGGATCAAAGCGATTCTGGCTAGATCATTAACAAGGGACCAGCATGCTTTCTTGAAGGGTAGGAATATATTGGATGCAGTGGCCATCACTCAGGGGTGCCTGTTTTCTATGATCTCTAACTAATCTGAAGCAGCCATACTAAAAATTGATTTGCAAAGAGCATTTGACTGTTTAGACTGGGGCTTTGTCAGGTGTCTTTTATCAAAAATTGGTCTGAATCCAAACGCCATCAATTGGATTTTGCTTGCATTGAGAACGCGAATTACTCGATTATCATTAACGGAATCCCTACCCCTTTCTTCTCAGCTGAAAGGGGCCTTCGTCAAGGATGTCCCTTATCGCCGCTGCTTTTTATCCTTGCAATGAACTCTTTGAGTCTCCACATCAAAAAAGTTGTTTCAGAGAACACATGTAGGCCTGTAAAGATATGCCGGAACAACTTTGTCTCACACAATTTATTCGTTGATGATGTGCTTATTTTTGCAATTTTGTGCAGGATTACGTGGCAATGTCTTTTCAACATCCTAAACAGGTTTCAAAGGGCCACTGGTTTACATATCAACAAGTCCAAATCAATTATATACCACAACAATGCCAATATGGAACTGGTGGAATGGTCTTCTCAATTGTTTGGAATCAGTACAAGGCCTATCAGTAACGGAGTAAAATATTTGGGTTTCCACCTAAAGGCAAAGGGTTACTCCAAAGATGACTAGAAGTGGCTCATTGATAGATATATAAAAAGATATCCGCCTGGGAATATAAATGTCTATCACTGGTTGGATGAATAGTCCTAACCCGAGCCGTCCTCTTACAACTCGTTGTTTATTGGACCCACGTCTTCTTCCTCCCGGAAAGCATCATATAGGAAATAAACAGGATCACTGCAAATTTCATATGGGGCAGCTCCTCTGCTCAAAGAAAATATAATCTCGCCTCCTTGGAGAAGATTTCCAGACCAAAGTATTCTAGTGGTTGGGGGTTATTGGACTTAAGAACCTTTGGGAAGGCACTATTGTGCAAAACCTTGTGGACAGGGATCTTCGGGACAAGTCCATGGAGCCATATCATCAAGATGAAATATATGAGAGGAAAAGGAATGGAATTTTGGTTCCATTTTGGAAGTATTTGGGTCAAGTGCGGCTCTACCATCTGGAACAGTCTTCGCAAAATAGAGAAGTATTTTATAGGGAACCTAAAGTGGAGCTTTCATTCCGGCAATAGAATCCTCATCGGAATTGATCCCATCATGAGTGGACACGAGACTATTTCTATCTCTGATAGGCTTCTTTTTTTCCTCCATGGCAAAGGTTTCCTTACATGGGATAAGTTGATCTCAAGTTGCCAAGGTCCCCTTCCTATATGGAAATTAGCCGCTGAATTGAATCTGCCGGAGCCACTGTCGAGCCAATGGGACTCGGTCAAAACAGTTCTGAGAAGTTGCAGTTTTATCAAAACCATGTCCTGGGACTTCTTAATCTGGAAACTGTCAAATGTGAATATTCTGGTATGTGTTAAAAATATATATGTCAATATGATTGGCTCAAGGTCAGTGCTCTCTTATCCCTCCTTGTCGTCAACTTTTTGGAATATAGGTTGCACCCCCAAATACATCTACTTCTCATGGCTGGTGTTTTATAACAAGAATTTGTCCTAGGAGAATTTGTGGAAAAGACTGTGGCATGGGCCGAGCAGATGCCAAATGTGAAAATTGGATGAGGAGTCAAATCTTCATATGTTCTTCCAGTGCAACTCAATGCAGCAAATATGGTGGGAACTGGCTCTTATATATAGTTTTCCTCTTCTTCTACACATTTCTATCCCAATTGCTTTCGGTTGGTGGTGTAGGCAAAGAGTTTCTTTGAGATTGATCTTTATTATCACACTATGGTGTGCCTGGAGGTGGAGAAACAATAAAATCTTCAATGGAGCAAAGGAGCCCCTCTCAAATATATTGCATGACATAGTCCTCATATATGACTCCGTCCCCAGAAAGCCTACAATACTGAAAAAAGCCTACAGTGATGTCCTAACAGACTCCTTCCTAAGATCCCCGAGGGCCTTCTTTGACGGAGTTGCCCATAAACATACTTGCGGTTGGGAGGTGGTCATTTATATGGACGAGAATCTTCATTACTACCTGTCCTGGAACGTAGGTAGGGGTACAAACAATTTGGCGGAGGCAAAAGCACTTGCAGGTCTTCTCGCTTTTTGATCCTTATTTGACATCCACCCCATCTCAATCTTCGGGGACTCAAAATCTATGGTCGATCATGACAATGGCATTTGCCACATCCCATGCCCACACCTCACATGTTGGCTAGATAGAATTATGTTCTATTAGAATCAGATGGTAGGGAGCACCATTCAGCATGTCTACCAAGAAAAGAACCAGATAGTAGATTGTTTGTCAAAGGAGGGCCTCCTCCTCAGATCAGGATCATGGTCCTTGATGGTATATGCTGACAATGAGTCCTACTCCATTCAGGATTTCTGCATTCCAGGGTTTTAATTCTCCTTTCATATGTATATATGAACTATCTCTGGCTTTCCATTTTTTATTTTTGATTTATGACCTTCCTGCATATGTCGGATTATGTATTGATTTTGCCCATTTTTGTTTTTGGGCACTAGTGTCCCATGCATACGTGCATCTCTGTTTTTTTACTTGGCTATCTGCACAAAAGAACCTCTCCTCTAATTTTTGACTTGCCCTTCCTATATGCAAAATATGTACAATCTGGAACTATTTTTTTCAATCGTAATATAACACTATACATCTTTTTCTTCTGAAAAAATTAAAACAAATTATAAAATACATTTATACATACTTATATGTCCGGACAATGAAAATGACCAAACTTTGACCAATAAAATCTTTCAAACCATAAGTCGAAATCAAGCAAAATTTGAACCATTGGAAATCTCACAACAAAACAAAAGCAATTGAGCCATAAAACGAAATTAAAAATTAAAAAAACGAAAATCACCCAAAATTAGAAAAGTTAAAGCATCCTAGAAGTGATATTAGCAAAATTTATATAGAGGACCTCATCATTTTGAAAAAAAATAAGGGAATTGTTGAGGCCTCAATAGACTACTAGGTCTGGGTCATGAGTGGCATAATTTCCTTCATGTTCCTCCAAGTTCCTAGACTCATTTCTTAACATGTGATCATCTTACATAATAATTCATTTGAGTCCTCCTTTTCATGCATACATGAACATGATAAAATCTCTATCTAGTTTTGGAATTTTAGAATTAATGGGATGGTAAGGAGGTTCTTTGAAAGCACTCTCTTAATTTTTCAAACCATAAAAAATCTTACTCCTTTCTTTTTTAATGATGTTATCAAATGGCCAATCTTGGAGAAATCCTTGAATGAATCTCCAATAATACCCTGTTAGCCCCATAAATTATCTTATGTACATCAGATTCTTTAGAGTGGGTCAATTCATGATAAAATTTGTCTTTCTTGGGTCAACCGCAATCCCCTGATTTGAAATGACATGACTCAAATAATAAATTTACTTATGATAGAAATCACACTTACTGAATTTAGCATATTACTAATGTATCAACACTTGTAACATTGTTTTCCTCAAATGCTCTTCATGATCCTCTTCCAAATTGGAGTAAATGAGAATGTCATCAATAAAAAACAAAACAAACATGTTCAATTATATATAGAGGATGTTATTCATCAAGCACATCAAGGCACCTAGTGCATTGGTAATTCCAAATGGAAATACCATGAACTTGTAATTTCCACACCTTATTATGAATGTTGTCTTATGGGTGTCTTCATCCTTAATATGGACTTGATGATACCCAAATATAAATCCAAATTTTGAAAACATTGTGGCCCCTCTTAACTAGTCAAAAAAGTTTTCAATCCATGGAAATGAATACTTATTCTTCATTGTAACTTTGTTCAGTTGTTTGTAATCAATACAAAGTTTGATGGTACCATCCTTATTTTTCACAAGTAGTTCTATTTCTCTCCAGGGAGAGACACTTGACCTAATATATCATTTATCTAGTATCTCTTGCAATTGCATCTTCAAATGATTCTATAATGAAATTTTGATATAGATGCATCTCCTAGCATGATATTGATTGAGAAATCAATGTCTTGCTTGGGATGTAGTTTTGGTATCTTATCTAGAAACAAATCCTTGAATTCTTGAAGTATCAAAAAGTCCTTAATATTTTGTCATTTATTGTCTCTAACACATGAACATGATGAATTTAACAACCTTTCTTGAAATACTTCTTTAGCTATAAGGCTAAAACTTGTCTTATGGAAATATGCTTCAATACACTCTTCATTGTCCTAAAGTATCCCTCATTATCTATGCATTCACGAGTTTTGTTATAATAGTCTAGTTTGGATTTGTATGTTTCCAACCAGTCTTTATCAATCAACACATTATATGATCCCAAGGATAAGATATTACAACTAGCCTCATAACCAATCCATTAATTTCCAATGGGGATGCTTCAACTAGCTCATAATTTTCTCTTGGCTCCTTAACCCAATTTTTTTAACCATGATTTCTTATGCTTTTGCTTCTAAAGGGCACAAAAGTCAACAATTTGAGGTATAACTTAGTTAAGATTAGATTCAAGGTCAATGAAAATGGAAACAAATTTCTTAACCATATTAACTTATACTTCCCCATAGGCATGCATCCATGGCCAACCCCTTTGTGTTCCACCATTCAATGATGGCCCACAACACATTCATGGTTATAGCCATGGTTCCAACTAACACATAATAATTTCTTTTTCTTAAATATATAGCAAATTTAATTTAAGTTTTTGGTGTGTTTCTATAGTTATTATTGACATTAGATAATATTTAATATAGACTTACATTGTGCACCTTTACAGCTTTGTGGGCAGACTTATTTTTGGGATAGATTTAGTTGACTTTTATGTTTCTCCTTTTTTGCATCCTCTCTTTCCTACCACTTACATTTCTCGTATTTCTAAATTTCGAAAATATTTAGCATCAGCCAGATGGAACATCTATCAATATCTACAAATGTACTTTTGTTTCTTTTAATCAACCTATTGGATTCTGTGTGTGTGTGTGTGTGTGTTAATATCCCATCGGGGAAACTCGATTAGCAATCCTTTTTTTATGAAGTATTATGTAAACCATGAAATTCAATGCTTAAATCCCCTGTGGGTCAAGCAAATATATATAGGGGATACGATACCGAAAAATGTGTGTGTGATATCTTTCCTATTACTTATAGTTGTCTTGTTTTTGGGTTTCTTCTTAGGGTTTATGTGCTAATTCTAGGTTATTTTAGGATTATTTTTGGGTGGCTTATTTTAATATTATTTTTAAGGTTCTTGGAATATGTAAAATGGTTTCAGGTTTGGTTGATTTGTCTTCCATGCAATATGGAACATACTTCCATATTACAAGGTCTTCCCATGCTCAAGGGTTGTTAGTTAAATTCTAGGTTTTTTATGGTTTGTTGAAAAAAATTATAATTAAGTGGTCAGATGGGTCCAAGGCATGCGTTTTTAAACCAATCCCTAATAACATGTGTAAGGCCCTTCATTAATGCCTAAAATAGCTTTATTAAACTTATGTAGTCAAAATTGACAATTTAGTAAAATTTGAGTTTACTTTTCCTACACAAAGTATGTTTATCATTTCCTTGTGAATGTCATTAATTACTATGACATTTATACTAATTGAAATTTTATTACATCCTAGAATTTAAAGCAAACATTAAAGTTTTAGCATAAAATTCAACATTTCCAATTAATAGCCTAGTATATGAAAATTTGACACCAAGTACATGGAAGAAGTAAAATACCTCTAAAATCTATTTGATTTAGTCATTTGTAGTTGAGTTGTTCCCTTGTCTTTGTATGGTCCCCAAAACTACTTAAACTCGATGTTTATCCTCCCATCTAATTAAGAATGTTCATTGGCTCCAAAATGTTGGTTCCAAATGCCAAGTAAAAAAAAAAACCCTCCTCCTCTTCCTCAAAACCTTGAACCTCTCAAATCTCTATCACATTATCCCTCCTTCCAATAACACTAACCTCATTAAAACAATTAAGTTATCATTGATATTAGGACATAATATACACATGATAACCAAGCATAACTCTTATCTTAATATCTCAAATAATACTAGTGTACATGTGTAATTTATGTATCTATATTTGGTGCATACATAACTTGTGCATGTGTTAATGAAACAACCATGACACCTAATGCATTTTTCTTGTATGGTTACAACCAAATTGATAATGCAACAATTCTCATAATGAATTAATAGATTGACATGTAGACCAATCATAATAGCATATGTTATCTCAAAATCAGGCCCTGGAAGGCTGCTGACCAGGAAGACTTCAAGTAACTATTTCAGACCTACTTTAGATTGAGGCTTAGCCTCCTCAACCTGAGAGGGCTCTCTCTAAATGGGTTAATGATTTTTACTTAAGATAAGATGGCTAACTCTTTGTGATATATCTGTGATGAATATGGATGCTGGAAAAACATTGAACAAGTTTCCATTGGGCCTATGGAGTCAACAACACCTCAGTAAACAATGATACTGCCTTTACATAGAAGTCAGGGCATTCAGCATTTGAGTATTCAGAACATAACACATATGGAACCACAGCTCATAAATGCATACAGGAAATCAGAGCACAATCAGTGAATTCTGAGTGATTATACATCTATGCAATTGTAAAAGACATTAAGGAAGGGATAAAATCACACATTCTGAACATAGAAATCCTTCATGAATCCTGAGAAGTAAAGCAGCCAAATTATATTACTGAAACTCTGTCTTTACATAAGCCAAAACAATGCTCTGTTATAAAATTTCCCAACCCCCATTACATCCAAGTTTCATCTATATATAGGGATACATCTTTAACTAATTTGAGCTTCCTCCTCCAGCATGAGGGGAACTCAAAGACTGCTACTAATTACCCCTATCTACTGTTTAACTAACCTATTAAATACATTAAGTGCTGAACTGTAATTACAAAGAGTCCTACTTAAATCAAAACTCAAATACTATCTTCCTCGTGGCATGACTCCTTCTTGCTCTTTGGCATCTGTCTCCTTTCTGTTTGGCCGAGATAGCTGATAGAAGGATGCAATGAACAAGCAAGCTTTGGATACTAAATGCGCTGATGGTTCATTAATCATAAGGATAAGACCCCTGTTTTTCCGGTCCTTGTCTCCTACCACTCTTCACAAATTATGCAGCATGTTCCCAACTCTTTAATACTCCAACAAGGATGAGCATCACCATATTCCTTGATGTGCTGGAAACTTCGTTGATTGAACAGGTGTGCCAGCCAACATTCTTCGTATGCACCTCTTTCCAAACCCTAACAACCGGTAATAAAGTACCTTTATCAAAATTTCAACTTAAAACAAAATACTTTACCTTTGCAAAAAGATCCACTTGGCATCATCTGAATGGCTATACTAGCCTCATGCTGTCTCCTATCTGTCCCTTAGGTGTTACCTTTGAAGATTTTCTGATTTTACCATCAAACTGTTTGTCTTCATTCAAAATCAACACCTACAACAGTTTCGTAGCTCTGTTCTGGCTGAAAAATAGGTCTTGGGACAGAGGTCATAACTTCTCGTACAAAATGTATTTGGAAAAACTGAAGGAGGTTTCTGTGAAAAAATCCATGCTGAACAAAAACCTCTTTTGGTTTTTTGAAACACTACTCCAGCTGCCCAAAATAAGTCTTTGAAAAACAGTTGTCAAACAAGAGATGAAAAACTGCACCTACAGCAGTTTCGTAGCGCAACTTTGGTCACCCTTTTCTCCCAGATCATAATCAATTTGAAGAAAGTGGAAGAGGTTTTTGCACTTTAGTATCTTAGGAATGAAAACCTCTTTCACTTTTCAGAGATAAGTTTTCAACTGCTCAGAAAAGCTTCTGGAAGGTACCTAGTAAAACAGTTTTTTCTGTTGAAACAGGCTACTACAGGGGTTTCGCAGCGCGCTGCGAAAACACTGATTTTTAAAAAAAAAAACATAGCTTCAACTCAAATGACAAATTCAAATTTTATAGAACGCAGGCTCGCTTGTAATCAGGCTCTCTTGAAAAAGAAACTCGGGCTCGTTTGCAATTCAAATATCTTATCACATAAGCTGGCCACTTTATGCATCATTAACAAACCTCATAACACACCCATGCATGATAAAACCGTTTGAATGATTTTATATGTGCATGCCTATGAATCTATTGGTGGAGTGATGGCTCATAAATGCTTGGGAGGTACGCCAACTGACAAAAACCGTACGGACACAATGACTCATCCCCAGACATGACCCTTTAAGAATCTGTGCTGCAAAATGCCCGAATCCGCGATTTCGTAGCGCAGATAGTTAGAAGTTAGCAAAATGCGCTGCGAAATGGCTGGATACTGACGTGCTGCGAAATGGCTAAAACATAATTGTGCTGCAAAAATCAACCAATTAAACTGCGCTGCGAAAATACGGAAAGGACCAATGACATGCACAAGATAAGACATGGCTTATACAATCATGATGGAGGATGGCCAACAGTATTTGAGAATGATTCACATTAAAATCCTTTAGACACATAACCCCTAAGTAATAAACATAGGACAAAAACCATTTAACACCCATTTTTGACAGTAAACTTTGGACAAAAATTATATACATGTGACTGTAGTTCTAGGTGATAACAATGGCTCCACTTGGGATAGTGTGCTCCTGTAGTACACTAAGAACTCGTAGAACCAGTGCTTTGTCCATTTTGTAAAACATACACACAACTGATAAGCATTCCTTTCTAGCTTTGTGGGCCTTCTCCTCGGGCTAAAGCTTTTCTGTTCAGCTTGTCATTTATTGTCAACCAGAAAAATTCAAAGGAAAAACGGTTATGTACAATGCTCATGAAAAACTTGGCAGACTTTTACTGATTGTAATGCTTAAGAACCTGCCATTAACAGGTCCTCTAGCATATGGTGTTCCATCAACTTCCTACAGAATGTAAGTGTTATTTCCATGAAAAGCAGAAATCTGAAATGGCCCTTTCCACAAATTTTCAAATTTGCCATGTTTACCTTTCTCTTCAATTCTGGCTTCCCATTTTAGGACTTTATCATTAATCTGAAATGTGACCTCTTTGATCTTCTTGTCAAATGCTCTCTATCCACTTTGTAAAATAATCGGTGGCTGTGAGAATCCAGCGATGCTGTCCTGAGGATGGAGGATGGATCTCCCCTATAAAATATAATCCCCACTGCTGGAAGGGTGCTTCAACATAAATAGGAACCAAAGGTAATGGCATGAGCTTTCTCCTTCCTTCAAATACTTGACATTCATGACATGCTGCTATCTTTTTATAAATGTCTCTGAACATAGTCGGCCAAAAATATCCAGCTCTCAAAAATTTGTTAGCAGTGGCTTTCCAACAGTGATGGCCTCCACAATCTCCCTTATGAAATTCATCAATTACCTTATCAACTTCTTCTTCAATGAGGCAATTTAATAAAATCCCTCCTGCATCCTTCCAAAATAAATTTTGCTCCTACACAAAATATCTAAGAGATTTCAACTTGGTGAACAGAGCTTTAGATTTGGAAAGGCTATCAGGGGCTCTATTGTACTGCAATACATATGCCACATCTTTATACCATTCTGATGTCAAAAACTTTTCATTGATTTGGACCAATTCTTCTTCATTCTCAGAAATTTCTGATATTTCTGTGCTAAAATTGATACCAATGCAGTCCAGATTTGATTGGGTCAGAAATTTTGCTAAGCCCTGACCCTTTACTAACTTGGTGGGCCTGATCTCAATGTCATATTCCAACAGCTTGGCTATCCATTTTCCTCTTTTTCCATTCGGGTCTGCTTGTGTAAGAATATCTTTTATAACAGCACTTGGCACGTATGCAACAATATGAGAGTGTAACACATAAATTCTGAAATCTTTAATTGCTTTTACCAATGCATATGCTTGCTTCTCTAAAATATTGTATTTCAACTCAGCATTAGCCAATGTCTTGCTAAAGAAAGAAATAGGTTGTTCAGTACCTTGACTTCCTTTCTGCAGTAAAACTCCAGCAATTGTATCTTCAGAAGCAAATGTGAAGATCAGGAACTCTTTGGTAAAATCCGGGCTAATGAGGACTGGTGCTTGAGTGAGGGCCTTTTTAATTGCTTCAAATGATTTCTTTGCTTCAGCTGTCCATTTGAAATCTGCTCCTTTCCTTAACATCTTTGTTATATGTTTGACCACTTCAGCAAAGTTTGGAATGAATCTTCTAACAAAATTAACCTTTCCAAGAAAAGATTGAACCTCTTTCTTGCTCCTTGGTAAATCTAGCCTTTGAATAGCACCGACTCTATTAGGATCAATCCTAATACCCTCTTCAGAAATAATATGTCCAAGCAACTTGCCAGAATTTAAAGCAAAGATACTTTTGGTTGGGTTTAAAGAAATACCAAACCTCCTACACTTTAGCAAGATCCTTTCCAGGTGCTTTAAGTGATCTTCTTCCCTCTTTGAAAAGACTGTGATATCATCAAGATATACTACCACTGTTTTATCCTTTTCTTCAGCAAAAGCAATGTCCATAGCCCTCTGGAAGGTTGCCCCTGCATTCATGAGACCAAAGGGCATCTTTGCATACATAAATGTGCCCCATGGTGTAGTGAAAGCTGTCTTCTCCTGATCATCTGGATGAACAAGGATCTGATTATATCCTGAGAAACCATCCAGCATAGACATTCTTTGGGAACCAACAATATTTTGCAAAATAAGATCCATTTTAGGAAGAGGGTAATTATCTTTCAGTGAAGCCTTGTTTAAGTTCTTGAAATCTATGCAAATTCTAATTTCCCCATTCTTTTTCCTGACTGGTACCAAGTTAGCAAGCCAATTTGAAAATCTGATTGGAACAATAATTTTTGCATCAAAAAGCTTTTTCACCTCCTTCTCAATTAGTGGCATCAGAAGGGGATTAATTCTCCTTAATTTCTGCTTAAAAGGCTTCTCATTTTGCTTAATTGGGATGGTGTGTTGTATGATTGAAGAATCATACTGCTTCAAATCAGCATAGCTCCATGCAAAAACATCAATAAACTTCTTCATCATTTCAACATATTTGACCTTCATATTAGCTGATAAGAATTTTGAAATCTTGATTAACTTAGGCACAACTGAGTCACCTAAATTACAGCTCTCTACTTCCTCTTCATTAGCTTGCAACCTTGGTGCTTTAAACACATCATTCTGATCAAATAACTTTTCAAGAGGAATGAGGCCTTTGGGGATTAAGTTATTTTGCAACTGCAACACTTCAGACTTTTCCTTTGTCTCTGCTAACATATTCTGCTGATCTATTTGATTATTCTCAAACTCCTCCTTCAACTCAAGAAAATTTCTTACCTGCTGATCATCTTCAAATACTTGCCAATTTATGATATTGTCTGGGATGACTGGTCTATGGCGAACTTTCACTTCATAATTATCAGAAGAATGTTTGGGAATAACAAAAAGATTGGCTGCAACAGGAAGAGAATCTGCAATAGAATTTTGATCTCTGGTTTTAATGGTGAAGGAATAGGATTGAAACTTTTCCAACAGCTCCAACACTAAGTTTCTGTAGGCTCTCATCCTGACATCCTTTGTTTGATATGTACCTTGTACTTGCTTAATAATTAATTCAGAATCTCCACAAACAACAATGTTCTTTGCCTTCAACTCTATCAAGGTTTCCAAGCCTAACACCAGAGACTCGTACTCAGCCATGTTGTTGGTACAATCAAAGTTAAGTTTGAATGATAGAAACTTACTTTCTTCTGTTGGACTAGTGATCCAAATTCCAGCTCCTGCGCCTTCTTTTCCTGCTGCTCCATCAAAGTATATGGATTTCCTTGTTGTGCCTCTTGACACTGATTTTCTGCATGTTCATCTTGTGATTCTTTACCAACTGATTCATGGAACAAGATAGCTGACCCCAGACCTGTATCACATGAGTAAATAGGAAAATTCTGAGGCTTGTCCTTGCTGCTTACCATGTATGCCATCCTTGTTTCACGATACAACCTCCTTTGTTCGCCAAACACTGGGATAGTAGCATATGTCAGATCCATCTGCATGGTACCCTTGATCTTTGCAGCCCATGACCTTGAAAGGAGCATCCCAAACTTAGGTGGAATGTCTGCAACAACAATGTCCATGACAGTTGTTTTTGCTGGGATTTGTGTTAGAGCCACAACAACATCTTTTATCAACCCAATGCAATGAACTCTCTTTGAATCAAAAGAAAATAAGTCTTTATATGGTCTAGTTACTTCTAATCCCATCCTTTCCATAATTACCTTAGGCATGAGATTATGTGACGCCCCTGAATCCAGCATAGCATTATGTAGAGTCATATCATGGATATTGATGCTTATATAAAAAGGAGGAAACTCATCATTTTGTTCATCCTCAAGTCTTGGTCCTAAACAGATAATAGGATTATCCTCTTGCACACTTAGAATATCAGCCCCTCCTGGTTGAGAATTAATCATTTCCACAATCTTGCTTCTATATTTGTCTACTTTCAGGATTTCATTGAATGGGACTGATATTTTAATTTTGGCAATCTCATTTTGAATGTTAAAAACAGAAGTGGACTTTCAAGTTCCTTAGGAGGTGCAGGGTTTTGCATA
>Ga0115851_100981_pt1 | contig 13458 bp, 14 predicted proteins | sample InSIn2gowninarea_FD_83865 | JGI IMG/M metagenome (GOLD analysis project Ga0115851, IMG submission 83865)
GAGGCCCTATAGTAGTTTGAGCAGCAACAATAACTAATATTGGGGGCCATCCAGACAAGTCTGCAGGAGTTGCAGACCTGCGCGTCACAGACTAGTACAGTGTCCACTAGCCTTGCTATCAACACTTCAGAACCTGCTGAGATGTTGCATGCGAAGGTCTCTAACACAATAGTGCTACCTGATGGAGCACTGACCATGGAGAATGAAGCTCACAGGCCCACTGTCAATGCCCTCAAGGGAGTAGGGTTGAATCTGGCAGCACTCCCTAACAAGGCACTCCACCTATTGCAGGATTGAGTGATCGTGGAGCTGAGGGCCCATGAGCACCGCGCTCTACATGTGATCAACAAGCAGCGATTAACAATGAGCAGATGGCCCTACAACGAGACTCCGCCATTGCCTCTATGACCAAGGCAACCAATCAAAACAAGCATATAATTCAGGTCATGGAGGACACATTCCAAATGGTCCCAGAGATTGCCATTCCTGATGAAGAACTATTCAAGGTGAGCATTCACAACCTAGCTACAGGGGTGTGCAACACTTGCACAGAGATGGCGAGGGTTCAGTTGGAGTTGAACCTGTAGATCACCAAATTATAGTTGAATGCCCACCCTTCAACTCCACCAGAAGTAAAGGAGCAGTGTGTAACCACTGTCACAGAGACAATAGCGGTCTTTGAAAGTGCAGTAGCAGACTACACACAACTCTTTGAACAATTGTTCGAGGTCATGACAAGCTTGTAGGAGGACCCTAATGTATAGTGACTGGAGATAGAAGCATGAGAAAAGAAATAGTGCTATGATGAGGTCAAAGGCACAACGTGAACCATCATGTTCACACAGAGACTAACAAAGATGTAGGAGGCCAAGTAGTTGAAATAATAGGTAGATGTAGTGCAGCACAAGGAAGCAGTGTTGAAGGCATGACTGAAGCCCTGGCTGGATGAGGCTTACACAGTCACAAAATCTATTGAAGGAAAGCTTGTGACTCTGCAAGAAACTCAGTAGAAGCTTCAAGTCGACAATTTAGGAGCAGTGATCGAGTAGATGGTTGAAGAAGCAAAGTAGGTGGCGCACAGTGAATTGCTAAGGTTGTGGTCATACAGGTTGAGCTGGGAGGTCTTTGTGCTAAGATCTCCGCACCCCCAAAGTGACTGAAGTGCGAGTCATGATGTTTGTATTGGGGGCCTATTGGGAACGAGATCCCCCATGGACAGTATTGGGGCTAAAAGCCCATGTTTTGGGTCAAACTATGTAATAAAGTTGTAAAGTCTTTGCATTTTGTGGTCACGGAGCGTGAATATATCATGAGTCATAAAGGGTTGTTCGTCCTTATTTTGTAAAGTGTAAAGTCAACTTTAAATATCTACCCATGTTCCGCAAACCATGGGATTGTATAAAAAGAGCTAAGCATGTAAGCTCTAAAAAAGTGATAAGTCTTGAGGGATAAAGAGGAAGTATTTAGAGAAGTCTAAGTTTCGGGTCTTAGGGTAGGTAGAGGCTTTGCAGCTGAGTGTGTAGAGGCCTAGGGTGGAAGTTGCGACTTAGTGCATGGACCCCTACAGCTGTGTGCACAGGGTGGATAGAGTCTGTAATAGTCTGAAGATATTAATAAAGAGAAGTATTCTATAATTTTTTGTCTTTGTTTCTCGTTAATACATCTAGTTATATTGTGTTTTGGGTTTAGTATATAAGTTCCATGTGATGCGCAAATGTATGTGATTGTTTAGTAATCAAATGCAAGTAATAATATTTGTTTACGTGGAACTAATTGTGATCGTTTAGTAAGATAAATGAAATAATTAAGATAACTTGGGAACTCGTACAATACACTGTCATAGCAGTGATAAAGTACCTGAACTGCAGGTTAGGGCTGTGTGAAGGTTGATCGCACCCCTTCGCAGAGGTACTGAAGGGTGGAATAAAGAGCTAGACTGACAAAGATCTAGAACTTGGTGACCTGCACGAAAGTAGGAACAGAAGGTATAAACCAACATTAGGACCATCTTAGGGTGCGGAAACTTGGTTCCAACATCCTCCCATATTGCTTCAGGTGAGACTTTGGTTCACACTCCGTGGACTAATGCCAAAAGGGCCAATAGTGTAGGGATTTGTTTGGCTAACTAACGCTGAACTTGGGTCAGTCCCCACATAGCCAACATAGAGTAAGGTGAGGGGGAAAACCTTAACAGGCACATCAGAGATATAATAAAATACTTCTCTGCTGGAATAATCTCTTCTACTCTTAATAAGTTGAGATCCCTCTTCTGCCTCTAAAATCAATGTGTTATGCATATTTACGAAAAAATGAAAAATGAATAAGGTGAAAGAACAGAAAGGCTTCTTGCGTAGAGAGGTGATGCAAGTAACTCCACTGGGGTACTGACCAGGCTCGCTGGCAGCGAAGCCATGCTTGTGTTCCTATGTGACTCAGCCGAGGCACTGTCCAGGCCTGCTGGCAGTGGAGCAACACTAGAGATGAAACTAAGACTCTGAAGACTATATTTCTTGTGCATCAATATACCCCTTAACCGCAATCGAAACAACTCTGTTGCCTTGGCTTGGAATGTGTGTCAATCAATCAAGAGCTTGGCAGGAGCTACATATTACAATCAAGCTAGTATGAAACCAAGATGAACAGAGAATTGAACAATACTTCTGGAGGTGTTAGACTTGCTTTTCACAAACAAGGTCCACTCAGGGAGTTGGAGTTCTACTAGTGTGTAGCCAAGTGTTGTAGTGACTATAACCACCCTCAAAATTTTTCCCTTAACTTCATTTTGGAGCCTCCCTACCAACCTTTCACAACATCTTGTCTTGCTTTTTCAAGTACACAAGCTTCAGTGTTTTTCTTGCAGAAAAACAGCCTGTCAATCAAATGTTGATGCATTCCCATCACAGGTTGTTCTTTCAGAATTGGTCAAGCTATAGGTTGAGCATCTCCCTCAAGAAATTGCGTAAATTTGTCTGGTAGCCTGTTGGGCTCTAGAATTGCGTAATCCTGGGCAGTAATCAACTTCTCTACCCAGAAATTGCACAAACCTCTTGGGCAACTAATCCATCTCCCATCTAGAAATGTGCATTTTCTCCCATCAGTTGAGCAGCCTCTTGCATGTGCAGTTGGGTTGACTAGTTCCACCCGAGACCAAGGAAACTTGACTTGCATGCATGGCTTGATTTTTCTCGGAATAGCAAAAGGCAACATGTAAAAAGAATCCCTTGATTCAAGGAGCTATTTTTAGCAACTGGAGGTTGCATGCAAAGATCGTTTTAGACTCTTTCCTCCATGTGTCACCTTTTCCTAGATTTGTGGCATGCACATCATGAACCCAAAATTATTTGTTCGAAGCATCAAAGCTCATTCTTTCACATAGATCTTAGAGCTCTGACATCCCATAGCACATCCAGGACTCTTTGATACATTCAGCTCAGTTATTCACGAGTAAGTGGTCTCAACTTCTCTTTTTCATGATTTTTGTCACTTTTTGTGTTTTCACTTGTGTGAGTGTTGTTTGCTTGATTTCTTGGAACACTTGCCGATGTTTACATTCATGCTAATTTTTACTAGCACCGTCTCATTTTTCGTTGCTATCTCATTGTTCTCACATGCATGAAACTTTTTTTCACGAACCGTCACCGATTCAACAACTCACTTCATCCACATGCATGTTGTTTTATTTTTTTAATCTTTCCTTAAATGTTTTCATGCATTATCAATCAATTTTGCTTTCACTTAGTATCTCCATGCATTCACTTTCATATTTTCTTTCAGTTGCCCGTCGGCAAGTTTGGCCAGCCTTGGCCTGGACTTTGCCTCATTAACACAACATTGCACAATCTGGAGAAGGAAGGCTCTATCTTCCTCTCCATAAATGTGCATTTCTACCTAGGAGATGTCCTCTAGACTTTCTTTGTGCATTTATGAGGGACAGTAACTGCTATCCCAAAAAATTACACAATGCAGTCACTAAGCTTGTTTTCATTTCCAGCTGGAATTGCACATTGCGCAATCCCAACACTCAGCAGTCAACTTTGATTACGCAATGTGAAAATCCAATAGCTATTCCTACCTATTAGAAAGCCCAGACTACCTCTTACGCAATTCTAGCAGCCAATCACCCAACCTCGCAGAAGAAACTACACAATCTTTGCCTACCAGTCCCTAGGTATGTGTTATGGCATTCCCCGAATTTGCTTTAGTTTTCTCTCACAAATTTCTTGCCATGCATGTCACTTTGTCTCCAGATATTTTAGGTGTTCATCCACCTCTTAGCAGTATAGGATAAATCGCCTCCAAGAGAGTAGGATCAAATGACACCAATGGAAGTGCTACTAGAGCAATTTTGAATAGGTGTCTGCATGTCTACCAATCTATGAAGATACCAAGTTGTTTCTAGACAAGGGCATCAAGATGAAATGGTAACAGGTCAATGAAGCATTTGCAGGCATTTTCAAGGAAGAAATTGATGACCTCCAGGTGTACGTGAACATTCACAAGTCTGGCTTGCACCAGATTGCATGCACATACCTGACGTTCCCATTCATGGACATAATATAATGGATCATCTCGCACACTTATCCCGAGATGATGACTTTGAGCAGTGTCAGTAGGAAGAAGATTGCAACCTTCTAGGCATAGGACTATGTTGAGATGTATCAGATGTTGGAGCCTGTGACTATCATGGAGACTCCCTTCAACTTACCCACCAGTAGTGCCAACTCTAGAGATATTCTTAAGAACTGGGTAAAGGACTCGATTAGACTCAGGACGACACCCAAGTAGATCTGCAAGACAAAGATACTACGGAAGGTGTATCAATACTTGGTCATATTTTCATGTCAACTGTATGGCCAAGAGAGAACAGAAACCTTCCCACAGAGTTGGGCGTTCACGCTGGACCAACTGGCCAAAGAAGGAAAACCATGTAACTGTTTCGGCATGTTGGCTCATTAACTGAAGGAAAAATTAAGAAAGGCTCGACAGTCACCCGAAGGTATGCAAGTAGAGGCCTACATATCTGCCTACATCTTGGATGCAATCTATGCCTAACAGGAGTTCTCGGGCTTGGAGTGGGCATGGTCACAATAGAGGCTGTTGTGAACACGTATTGTAAGTTGTTGTCAGAATGAAGCTTCATAGGAGTTATCTCACGGATATCCGATCATTTTGTCACCCCAATTTACAAGATGATATTCTAACAAGATCCACCCTACATGTCAAAGGCAGCAACAGAGGCACTGATAGACATTTCTAATTAGTATGCCTCACCCTTTGGCACCTTCATATGAATGTTTAACACAAAGAAGCCTATGCATGTTCTTCCAAAGTTTTCCTTGGACATACTCTTCATTTAGGAAGTGGCATATCACATCTCAGCAGGATTGAGAACTAGACTACATGGGAAGAAGAAGCTATCTTGGCCCACTCTTCCGTTGTGGATTGGGTTATACGAGATCTAAAGTTTCAAGCAAGCGGATGTTGAAGCATAACAAATGAAGAAGTATCCATTCGATCTCCAAAGTTACAATCTGTATGACCGACATTGTCTTGTGAAAGATCACTGTGTGAGAGTATAGTTCAACTAGATCCATGGAGAATTTCACTAGGTAGAGGAGGACCCATGGAGATATTTCTATAGTTTCTCCAGACCCAATTAACAAGTCATCTTCGTTGTGGAGTGGTTAGAGAAGCAAACATCCTAGAGAGCACCAGCAACAACAACAATAGCAAAAGTAAGCATATGAGTGTGTGACAAGGGCAAGAGGAATATTGTCGATCACATGGACGAAGAGAATAGATGCAAGTTCGGAGTAGATCCACTTGTGGAGAAAGAAGCTTTGGCTATAAAGGCGAAAAGGCAAAAACACGACAAGTGAATCACGCAAAAGTAGAAGCAGAAGAGAAGAATGGAGGAAACAAAGAGGGAGTTGCATGAGCTAAAGGAGAAACTCTGAAAGGAACAAGAGTTGTGCAAACATGAGAGGGAAGCATAACAACAACAGGTATAGTAGGGGGCACAACATGTGCAAACAGATGAAACAATGCTCATACTAGTAGTGGACTCATTACAATAGGGGAATCAAGAAGTCAGGATGAACCATCGTAGCAGCAAGACTTCACTCGTGAGATAGAGAAAACACTTCAACATTTGGATACAGATATGGAGCAACAGGCATTGGAACAGGACATCGACCTTAGGCCTCACCAACAAGAGGTCGACTTACCTACTTCACCGCCTCTAGAAGATGAGTAAGTCTCAAGTGATTAAGGAGACACTAAGATCCTTGGAGATCAACCCAAGGGAGAGATGCACAACATCTCATTCAACGAGATGTGCAGTCTTGTAGAGTGTCGACTCCCGATGATCATACATCTCCTATGAAATTTGAGGAACGAGTAATCATGTCTGACATGCACAAATGTCTGGCAACCTTGCCCGATGCTAGCAAAGTATATGTTGTAGCCACTAGCTCAAGTGTTCACTTTCTGATAGCTGAGAATGAGCAAATGGCTAAGGAACTATAGATGTCCAAGCAAAGAGGAAAGTCGGTGACAGCATCTGCCCGAGCTAAACTGGAGAAGGCAATACTAGATGAAGTGTTGTCCCTTGACACAGTTATGCGAGCATTGTACTCCAAGTTTGGTACCATGCATAAGGCAGTCGTTCATCTCAATGAATGGAAGCAGGGATGTGCTAGGATATCACGTATCTTGGAGAACATGCATGCTACTGTTGACTACATGCAAACATGGAAGATGAGATACAAGGGAGCCCTACTTCACTTGACTAATATGATGAAGGCCAATGCAGTCAAGCTAAAGGAACATATCCAGAGTCAAATCTAGAACTATGAAGAGCTCTCACAACTCATCACTAGTATGCAAGCTTCCCATGCACATGTATTCAAGAGTATGGATGTTGTGGTGTGTGAACATGCAATCCCATCTATTGGGACTCTCATCCAAGTGAAGACAAAGGCGCAGGTCCGACTGGAGCTTGACTTGTACTTCAAGGAGTTGATGTTCATTGCCACCAGCCCAGACTTTCCCATCAAAGTAGACATCATGCACAAGTATGTTGCTAGTATGGCTGCATTGAAGACAACGATGTGCATACTTTCAGATGAGTTGGATAAAGGATCCCAAGAAGTGTACCTAGATGATATGGAGGTAAGAGTCAGGTTCCAAAAAGATGTCACCTTGGAGCACACAGACACTATCATGGACTATTGATCTTGGCATCAATATGTTACTGTTGATTAGCATGAGGATGTTGAGGAGTTGGACTTTCATGGTTGTCTAAGTTATAGTGATGTCTAGCATGGCTTTCTCAAGCCATTTTGTCTCACATGGGTACATGTGCATTGTAATGTAATGTATTTTCAAGTGTAAGTCAAGAGTCGGTAGTTGGATGTAACAATGATAGAGTAGATGAAGAGTCATGAGGGTAGATGAATTGTCACAAAGAGGAATGTCAAGGGTCACCCCACCCTTTGCTATAAATAGTCCCTCATAACTCATTGTATAGGCTTTTTGTTAGCCAAGCTTCCGATAAGACTATCCTAGAGAGAGCTTGGATATTATTATAATGAGCCTTGGCTTATCCACTGCGCAGAGCTAGTACATCTCTTTGGAGGAGCACGCAGTTTTGGTTGTAATGTTCCAATGTCGGAACTAGTGGTTGGACATGGATGTATTGTATGACTGGAACTTACACTTCTTAATATAACAAGAGCCAACACGTTTCATGCATATGTTGTATTGTATTCTATGGTATCTGGTTTACTCTAAATGATATATGTATCTATTTACTTACACATGCATGTATAGCTATCTGTGTATGTATGTATGAATATTTTTTAAATGTGTTCTTGGTTTAACCATCACTTTGGATTGCTAGCTAATTTTCCTTCCATGTTGTAATGCATCTTGGCTTGTGTGTTCCCTTCTTAACTGTGTGTTATCATAGGTTTCCAAGGGGTGCACTCATCACAACCCCCATGTATTAGAACCTCTCATGCACCTTCCTTGACTCACCGCAATTGTCACACCCTTGCTACCAACAGATTTAGCTTACTTTCCTCGACACAAAATTGTGGTCAAGGCATTACTGTACAATCCACTGCTGGGACTCCTACACCAAACCGTTTGAGGTCTAATTGGGAGTTCTTACCGAGGAGATCCACTAACATGTTGGTGGGTCTAGTACTATCAACAAGAACCTAAAGTTGTCATGGAAACAAGAACCTGACAACTACAAAATCGATCAATTTCAGAGTATCTCATTAAGAAGAAGAATTTACCCACTGAAGAATGTAATGTAAAGGAGGTTTCCCCCTAAAAGAGGCTAATTTTTAAGTTATTGATCTATTTTTCTTCTATTTTGTGAGTTGGTTACATAACAGGTGAAAACTACTGAATCAAGAATTTTGAGAACTACTTATGGTCCTCCTCCTGAACCTGATCAACCAAAATCATCTTTCCCTTTGAGTACTAATCCTGAGATCACATCTACTTTTGGTGATGAATCTGACACAATTGAAACAAAAGCCCTTGAAACCTTATTACCTGAGGTTATTGAACCTAACTTTCTTGAGTCAGATAATTTACTTCCTCAGGTTGTAGAACCTGAGGAAACCCAACCATCCTCACATGTTACTTCAAGTTCTTCCTGATCTATTATTGAATGTTAGTTTTATTGTGCTAATTTTAATTACATATTTATAAACAAATTCTTATTCATTGCTCCCTCTACATAGGTGTCCTTAGGTTGTTTGGTGTTTGTAAATAGGTAAATTACATCAAGTTTAATGGGATATTCATGAGAAAATTAGCTTAAAATACAAGTGTTGAATAGAAGCAATGAGAAGTACAGCAAACCATCAAATAGACACTTAACACAGTGTTTTGATGAAGGAGTTCACCCATCATAAGCTACATCTCCTTGGTCCAGCTTCAATGGCTTGGGCCTTTGTATTAGCTCAATATGGAAAAAAATGTTGTTTAGAAAGCTCTACTGCTCCTGATACTTGCATCAATGTGTTCAAAATGTCAAAATTTGCTAGGAACACCTTTTCCTAAGCTCAATTTGGTTGAAAAATGCCCAAGTTATGGCTCAAATAGCTTTTTCCTACAAATCATCCTCCAAATCAGGAAGAACTCCAGTTAGGGCCATTAAATCTAGAGGCAGGCCCGAAAACAGTGGAATATACCAAAAATGACGTCGCTTTTAACGATGAGTTTAATAAATATTAAACGTGTTTAATTATTCACTAATCCTTGATTAGTCTTATAACTACATAGCTAGGGCTAACTGTAACCCCGATGGATTTGGAGGAGCGGACACATATGGTGGTTTTTCTGGTGTGGTTTCCCCAATGATTTTGAAACCATAACCCTAACATTTTCTATGGAGGTGATACATGTTGCGGTTAACTGTCACATTGTCTGTTGGGTTAACTAACGACCATCTAGCCATAACCTTGACCTAGTGGCTTCCACAATGGTGTCACGTGGTGACATAAACTATTGTACTTATGGGTGAAGTTTGGTGTTGTCCACTATTTGTACTAATTATTTGTTGTAACAGTGGGCGCGTTCACATGGGGAGGGCTAGCCCCCCACTAACTGCCAACCCTCAAGAAAATATGTATGAAGAACTATAGTGGTAAGAAACAACTGGTCGTGGAGGCAATTAAGAGATTTGGTCTGTGGATAGGAGGTCGTAAGGTCAAATCCCAATGCTTCCATAAAATTTTGTTGAACTGTGCCAAGCCAAGTCCTTTGGGGAGGGTCACGTGGCGACCTCTGGGTTTGCCACTTGTCCCCTCCTCATTAGACCACCATCATCCACTAATAACATACCATGTCACCAACCTGAAATCCAACCACAACATGACACTTAGCGAGCTCCGATTTGGTGTTGACCATCCATTGATGTTGCTTAGTCACTTGCCACATCAATAGTACAGACTTCTAATTTTGCAGTGATTGGGCATTTTTTTGCAAAATCTCGCATGTTTAGCAAAGCAAATAGAACTCAATAACTTCCTCATGCGAACTCGGTTTTTAGTGAAACAAGTTGCATTAGGATCGTTTTGTCGAGATCAATGTGGTTTTTTATGTTTTGATCCATTCTGAGAACTTTTATTTTTGAGCACTTGATCATTCCTCATGACTATAAACATTTTGGACCCCAAAAGATACTATCAATTGTTCAGCAGGTGAGGGTACAACTCCCTCACCTTCTCGATCCTCAAACATAAAGCTTTAGAAGGATTTTTTCACTTGAGTCCCACTCTAAGGTATTCAACATCCCCTCTTTTCGAAGTCCCGGTTCTTCTGTCAAGTATGAGATCATCCTAAATTTCATCAAAATATTCTGGCGAGAAATCATATATTGATGGTAGCTAAACATGATCTCCTTGATCATCAACCAAAGGAGGCTCAAACAATCTCAAATTCTCAACATTAACAACAGAGTATATTTGCATATAAGGAGGAAAATCAAGCTTAAATGCATTGTTACCAATCTTTTCCAAAATTTTAAAAGGACCATAATGGATTGGCTTAAGATTTTTACCTTCCCCTGGAAATCTCTCTTTGCTAACATATAACCAAACTTTGTCTCCAACTTGAAATTTGTGATCAACCTAGTGTTTGTCACGCCTTGCCTTGTAGCTTCTTTGACTTTTCTCAAGATGTTCCTACATCGTATGATGTATCAACTCAATTTTCTCTATGAACTTCCTTGCTTTATCAATGTCATTGTGACTATTGATGGAAACATATTTCTCAAAGATGAAGTCCAATGGCGATCTTGGCAAGTACCCAAAACATGCCTCAAATGACGATGTATTTGTGGAAGAATGATTTGCCCTATTGTATGCATGTTGTATGTAATGCAACTGTTCATCCCACAACTTGGGATATTTGCTACAATGTCCTCTAGGAAGATGAATGATTGTTCTTTTGACCACCACTTTTTGTCCATTTGTTTGTGGATGAAAGGTTGCACTCTTCTTCAAATTTTTGTCCATCCTGTCCCACAAATTTGACCAAAAATTCCCAAGAAATCGAGAATCTCAATCACTTACAATAGAAGTAGGAAGACAAAAATGAACTCAAATGTTTTGGAAGAAGAGATGAGTTGTTTGTTCAGCTATGATTTGATTTTGACATGGTGTTAGTATACACATTTTTCTGAACCTATCTACAACTACATACAAGTAATCATTACCTTTCCTTGAAAATGGAAGACCTCCTACAAAATCCATTGAGATACTCTCCGATGGATGTGAAGGTACTGGAAGTAGACTGTACAATCCATGTTTCCTATTACTAGGCTTACTAGTTGCACACAAAGAACGTCCTCTTATGAAACAAGATACATTATCAAACATGTGTGGCCAATAACAATACCTTTGGAGATTTGCTATTGTCTTTCCTATACCAAAGTATCCAGCGATCAATGAAGTGTGCACCTCCCTTATGATATTGTTTCTTTCTCCATGTGGAATAGACAAATTGCAAAAATGATACAACAAACTATTATGTACATGATAATCCAACTCTTCAATTTGGTTTCCCTAACTCAAGCTTGCATACATATATTGAAATTCACTATCATATTCATATTGTTCAATGTAAATTTCATGAAAAACAGAATTATGCTCAAGTATAATAGATTAATTTACAATAGGCCTTGAAATCATATCAACTACCTTATTGTAGATTTCCTTTCTGTACCTGATAAGCAAATGAAATTTTTGTAGAAAGCCCATCCATCTGAAATGTTATGGCTGCTGCAACTTTGATTGTAATTGTAAGTACTACAATGGTTGATGGTCAGTATGGATAATGGTCTACTTCCCCATCAAGTAATGTTTCCATTTTTTGACACTGTGTACCAATGCGTAAAGTTCTTTGTCATAAGTGGAATAGTTAGCTATAGCTCCATTAAAAATTTCATAATGAAATGAAATGAAATGGGATTACCATGCTGCATAAGAACTCCTCCCATGGCATGATCACTAGCATCCGTTTGAATCTCAAATGGCTGTCCAAGATCCAGAAGAGCCAATACTGGTGTTGAACTGATCTTTTTCCTAAAAGCATCAAATGCTTTCTGCTATACATCTCCCCAGTGGAAGATTTTCTTGACACTTGTCAATTCATGTAATGGAGCTGCAATGGAAGAAAAATTACAATAAATTTCCTCTAATATTGTGCTACCCCTAAAAAGCTTATTACCTCTGTAACTGTATTGGGCTTGGGCCAATTCAGAATGACCTCGACCTTAGAGGGGTAGATCTTCAGATCACCTCCTCCAACAATGTGTCCCAAATACAATAAATAATTCTTGCCAAATTCACACTTTGACATGTTTAAAAACAATTGTTATTTTCTCAAGAAATCAAGTACTTTGTTTACATGCATGACATGTTCATCTCTAGATTTGTTTAATATCAGTATATCATCTAATTACACAATGAAAAATTCATCTAGAAATGGTCTCAATACATCATTCATAACTCTCATGAAAGTATATGGAGCATTTGTAAGACTGAAAGGCATAACAAGCCATTCAAACAATCCTTGTTTAGTTTTAAATGCAGTTTTCCAAATGTCCTCTTCAAATATTCTAACTTGATGATAACCACTTCGTAAGTCTAACTTAGTGAAATACTTTGCATACCTCAACTGATAATGATTCTTTACCGTGATTTTATTCAGTGCACGAAAATCCACACACATGCACCAAGTCTCGTCCTTCTTTGGTACCAAAACAATGGGCGAACCACATGGCGAAGTAGATGGGCGTATGATACCTTTGTTCATTAGTTCTTGAATTTTCTTCTTGATTTCCAAGCTCTTCATAATCAACATGTGATACCTGCCAATATGGAAGTGGAACATCTTGCTGCAGTTGTATCTCATGCTGAATTCCCCTCTTAGGAGGTAACCCCTTTGGTTCCTGAAAAATCTCACTATGCTTGCTTACCACATCAAACAAATCAAATTTCAGTTTTTCATCACAACCTTCAAAAGATTCATAATCAATATCATTCTGTTTCTTGATCATGAGAAGCACAAAATTTTTACTTGTACTTACTAGTCTCTTCATATGCCCTACATTAACCGAAGAAATGTTCAACTTTTTGCGGTGGGCTCTCACAATGTACTCCACCCCATTATTGAGCAATAAGTATTTTTTTTTCATGGTGATAAAATACTACTTTCCTATCATACAAATAAGGACTACCAAAAACGATCCTTGAGATGCCAAGTGGAACTACATCTAACTCAACTTGATCAATGAACTTTTCAGTAATGGTGAACTTGAATAAACACTTCCTTGTAACCTATAAGTTTGCATTATTAACTATCCAACCCAATGGATATGGCTTATGATGAGGTACAGTTTCAAGGTTTAGTTTTTTTACTAAGTCTTCT
>Ga0115851_101182_pt1 | contig 13455 bp, 9 predicted proteins | sample InSIn2gowninarea_FD_83865 | JGI IMG/M metagenome (GOLD analysis project Ga0115851, IMG submission 83865)
GATAGTTTGTCAAATGTCTGGTGGAGTAGTTCACACGGACGAGAAAACAATGTTAGATAATACAACACATCTTCAATAATGTAAGCACTAAAATAACCAAAGTAGATCAACTATCTTAGAACAAGTTAAGAAAACATGCATTACAAACATTTAAATAATAGTCTTATAAACGGGTGCACAACATGCATGAAAACGTGCTGGCCTGAGATAGGCTTATGAATTAAGAAAAAGTTTCAATACACATTTGTACACCATACATCACTAGCCCCAATAGTGGGACATTGGAGCCACTCCTCGCTCCTCAAAGAACAAACTACAAACTCTCAAGGCTATGTGGGAGGAGCCAAGGTGAAAATTCCTTTACTCATACAATGAGGGTTTATATATAGCTAAGGGGGATAACTGACCATTGTGACTCTTCGACTTCCCTCATGACTGTTTGACTTCCTATGACTTTTCAACTCATGTGACTCTTCAACTGCATATGTGCATCTCTTGGACTTTCACATTACATTACATTTGATTACAACAAGTATGGCCCATAGTAGTGATGTGTCCGAGACAACTCATGACACAACTCGACATGACACCGTTGAGATGAACTGGTTGACTGTGGTGTTTGTGTCAAGTAGTTGTGTTGCTGAGTGATGGGTGTTCTCTCGGTGTAACATGTCTTCACCTCTGCATGACAAAGTGTGCGGGGTATTCGATGGTCTTGGTCTTGCTTGATGGTGCTCATGTACGTGTCCCTTTTGTTTGTTTCTCGATGTCCTTCATGCATTCGTTCAACTATGAGCAAGTCTTCTAACATGCACTCCTTCATCTTGTTCATCGTCCCGCCATGTTTAATCTATGTACTTGTTCCTAGAATCACTCATGACGAGATGACATCAAATCCAAAAATATCATAGTCTAACATGATGCATTGTTTTCTGTTTCGGTGTAGGTTACTGGGAAAGGGACAAGGCACTGAAACTATGCAGAGCACAGCTCAGGTTGGGATGCGAGGCTACAAAGCACTGTCAGGAAAAACTGCAAAGATGTCATTGCGAGGCATATTTTCGCAATCCAGGACAACAGTGAGAGCTACAAGGTAAAACCCAGCTGGGAGGCAGAATTGTGCAGTTCCTAGGAGGAAGACAAGGTAGGGTGTCAGGAGGAACTGCTAGGCAATTCTGCGCAGTTTTCAAGATGAGGATTGGGCAGGTCATTTGCGGGTCCAACTGGGAATCTGCGTAGTTTCTCTAAGGGAGACAGAGCAGGCAATAGGAGGTACTGGCAAACATTTCTGCGCATTTTTAAAGAGCAGGGTTGGATCAAGCTGTGGGGAGTTGTTGGTCATAACTACGCATTTTTGAGAGACAGTGTCTGACAGGAAGTTTCTACGTAGTTTCTGGGATGCGGGTAGAGCGAGGTAGCGGGGAGGTTGCCAGTCAAAACTGCGCAATTTTCAGAGGGAAAGTAGGACAAGCCAGCAGGGGGCTTTCTAGTCAAATCTATGCAAGTCTCAGAGGGAGAACAAGGCAAGTCAACAAGGGGACTTTCTAGTCAAATCTCGCAATTCCTTGGAATAGTGTAGTGATAGGCATTAGAGGCCCAATTCACATGATTACACAGTTTCTGTAGACAGTTCAAGGTAGGCAACTTGGAAAATTCGACGTAGTTTTGGGGAGCAGTGCAGCCCCGGGTCATGGTGCAGTTCAGGTTTTCTGGTAGACCAGAGGGAGGCTTTATGAGTGATGTTGCAGGAAGCGTAGAAGGGATCAGACTTGGGGACAACTTCTGCGCAATTCTGGGAGAGTTGGTTGGCTCACTTCTAGGATTGCGTAATGCAGGTTGCCCCAAAGGATAGCCTAATGCTCTACATAGTTTTGGGTAGCAAAGCAGGGTCACTAAGAGCTAACACTGCAGTGCAGCTTAGTCGAGGTCGAGTTGAAGGAGGGTTGTATGGTCGACATATTTTCAGGAAAAATGGCTAAGTGTGAGAGCAAGTGAACTTGATCATACATGACATTATGATCACACACTTTAGGATGACTCAACAACAAAAAACCTCAAACCAACAAGAAAACATGTGCTCAGTGAGATCGACATCAAGGTTACGAGCGACAAGTGTGACACATGAGATAGATCTTTGAATGACCATGACAACACTTGCGTGAAAGTGCGTGAAACTTTGTGTGTGATTATGACCAATGTTCACGGAGTGAAAAAAACTCATGCACACAAAAACAAACCTTCAAAATCGCCATAACAAACTCGCAAGCATGACACAGAAATCAGCATGCCAAAATAAGATCGGTAGTCGATAAAGAAAAAAGGAAGTAAAGACTCGATAAGAGCTCATGGAATGAGCTCGGGTGTTTGAAACCATCAGGGAAAAACCAAGGAAGGCTCTAAAATTTGGATGTAGGCCAAAATTTTGGAGGGTGTTGCAGCCTCTACAACAATCTCTTATAAGATTATAACAAAATTCATCTCCAATGGAATAAAAGCCCTCCTTCCTAAGTTGATTTTAAAAAATTGAGGATTTATCCACAAAAGGAAAATCATAGATAACATTATTTTAGTTCAAAAGGCAGTTCACTCAAGCAAATTGAGAGGAGAGAAAATAATGATCTTCAAAATTGACATGGAAAACATATTCGATAGAGTAAACCATTTCTTCCTCGATGTACTTCACAAATACATTTTTAGCACAAAATTCACAACTTGGATTTCAGCATGCATCAACACTCCATCAATTTTGGATTCTTCAAAGAATATTGGGGTCTTTGTCAAGGCTAACCCCTATCCCAGCTCCTCTACATCTTGCTAGAAAATTCTTTGAGTGGGAAACTTGAGCACAAAAGAACATGTTTTTAACATGTTTTCTTCCAGAAATCTGAATTGTTAGCGATGTCAAGGAGGCAAACCACACTCAATTTACGGACAACATTTTGCTAGTGTGGGGAGTGTTACCAACCATTTTGTGGGTAACATCTCTAGGATATTTTTCTTTTCCAAGTTGGTCTTCAGTCGGCAACCATCAACCCCTTGCAGCCACCAACTAGCTCACTATGCCATTTCTCCACCGCCTAAGCTAGTCATGTGATCCCTCACCCATCTGCCATGATCGTATGTTTGAAGGTGGGCCTCCTGAATCTAAAGGTATGCCTTGTAATTTGGAATATGAGTATTGTAGTTTATTAATCATAGACACTTATGGGCATGGATTAATGAGGCGATTCAGCAGAAAGAATGGGCTAGGTTTGTGATTTTGTCCCCTATACCCCTCTTAGGAATTAACGTTGGATTCTAGTCCCATGGGATCTCTTTTACTGAACATTCAGTTCCAAGGATGGTATTTCATGGGAAACCCCAATTTTGATTGTGTGGTCCCGCTCCCTTATTCACTTATATTACCCTATTTCCATTCATTATTACCCCATCCATCATTTCTCCCGCATGGGTCCGCATTCCTCCATTAGGTCCACATAGGGTTAGTTTATCCCTTCCCCTTGCCCACACCTTGGTTCATGGCCTGGAATGAAGACGGAGGTTGATGCAACTGAAAAGAAAGATAAAAGCATATATGTCCACATTCAACATGAAAATGTACCACAAAATCATATTAGGGGAATTTGAGATCTAAAATGGGCTTCCTAAGAAAAATGCTCAAACAAAATAAACTTTATAAGAACCAATAGAATTCAATATGTTGATGTCAACCATGGGGGATGATTCACCATTTTTGGAGTAAAAAACTAAAAATATTAAAAAAATAATAAAATAATAAAACTACTTTTTCAACTCGTATTTTCAACTTAGCTCCTTAAGATTTCGCTCGAGTTTCGAGCAGGAGTACTCATTGGATGTAAAATTTAATTCCTCATCCAATGAGTACCCATGTTTCATACTTTTGATGGACCGTGCTATAGGAAAAATGGGAAATACATCAAAAAACATGATTGCAATCATGTTTTCCATGTATTTCTCATTTTTAGTGTAGTAGGGTTCATCGAAATTAAATCACATTTTTCATGTATTTCTCATTTTTTGTGTAGTAGAGTCCATTGAAATTATGCAACATGGGTACTCCTTGGATGAGCAATCAAAATTTGCATCCAACAAGGGTTTCCGCTCAAAATTTGAGTAAACCCATATGGAGATGATTCAAAATACAAGTTGAAAAAATAGTTTTTTCTTTTTTCCCTCTAACGTTTGATGATGAAATCTAATATTATTTTATTATTTCCACTATTATTTTATTATTTCCTTAGGAGGCCCATTTTAGACCTAAAAATTCCCCTAATGTGCAAAATATGGTTGGAACAAATACATTTAGCACATAGGCAAAAGCCAATACATGAGCTCTACCCCATCATCATGGCCATCACCCTGGTTCCCACCAGGGGTACAGACAATCATGGGTTCCTATATGATGAAGAAGGTTCATAGAACCTATAAATGAACTACCCCACCTTAAAAGGGGGAATTCACTATTATATATTATACATCATGCTCTAACTCCTTTGAGTCCCGAGCAGTTAATCAAAGAAAATCATAAAAAGGAAAAAGGCATATAAAGAAGGGTGGAAAATTCAGGGTCGTGGCACCTCATGTACCATGATTTCTCCCTCATTATAAATCCAAGTGTGGGTTTCCCTTTTATTAGCTACCCTTGTACCCCAGCATGTGACCCAAGGTTGCCCCTTCTCATCCCCTACTTCATTCAACTATCTATTACATGCCACCACCTTTTGAAGGATATAACTTAAAGTATTATCCCATTTAGAAGTAGAAACCACCTAATAGGATTCTTGGTTAACCCCCTTTGGAGTTTAGGCGAAAATGGCACATCTCAAAGCCCATTATGGATGGGCAGACCATTATGAAGCCCCCACCTATGGTCCATGATCGGTAAGCTCATTTACTTGATTTCTATAATGACTTGTTGTACTGGAAGGCTAGGGGACACATTGGATCTTATGCAGGATTGAAAATGGTCCTAATTCTCCAGAGGGCTAAATTGGCACATGTAGGGTGAGCGTTGAGAGCCATGGGCCTCCACAGCAGTAGAGTGCACTCCATGGATCCCCACATCCGTTCAGAGACTGCTCGTGGTTCACTTATTGGATGAGGAGGATGCACCTGATCTATCATGCCCAGCTGGCCTCAGATCTACATCATACACTTGGAAGATGATCAAGGACTTTCATGATGATGTGGCATTACCTACACCATCATCCTAGCCCTTGCAGGCGATCTGCAGGCATCTTTGATTTATTTGGAGACCCATCAGGGCACTTGTGTGCTCCCACATGTCATTAGTGGTATCATAGGTTATTACAAGGGGCCAACCCCTTGTCCACTGCTTTTGAGGGTCTTGTTCTTCATTATGGTACCCATGGACCACATTAGGCCTCTTCAAGGGCCCTACAACATGCATAGATATTATTTGACCTCTTGTGATGCTTACTTTTTCATTTATGAGCTAGTTTGGTGGGCTTGTCACCAAAAGTTGTATTATTAGAACATTATTTTATTTTTGGGGCTTATGTAGCCAAAGAGGCTAATTCGAACTCCTAATTTGTGTATAAATACAAGTGATATGAGCTCATTTTTTCATCATCACTTTGCTTTCGATTTCTTATCTCTCTTGAGATTTTTGCACTTTTTCTAGAGGATGAATTGGAGCTTTTATGAATGAATTTTGATGTGTGGCTATTGGTCTATCTTCTCTTAGAGCTTCTCTCTTGTCAATTGTGAATGGTTGGATATACTCTGTTACATGTAAGTACATGCTTTCTAATGTTATTCTTGTTTACTTTTGTGATATATATTGGATTGGAAATTTCGTTGTTCAAGGGCTAATTATTGCATGCATTTACTGCTTAAAATCATGGAATTTGTCTCTATTATAGAATTCTCTCAATGTATGGGCCATGTAATGTGAGAGAAATTTACTAGGGATAAAATTTGACCTTGATAAGCCATTCCTCTTGCACATCAATGTATAAAAGCTGCAAGGTCTCTTCTTCCTGACCTAGAAGGCTAGTGAAGTGATCTTGAGGCCTCCTTGACTAGGAACCAAGAAATCCTACTCATATTCATCATAGACTCGATTCTCCTAAATATTAAGGTACTGATCTACCAAGGGTGGTCACTAAAACTCATATTCTTTCACCTCCTTCTAGGTCTAGCCAAGATGGGGTACCTAGGGCATCAATTCCCGACAAGCTAGCCATCGAAAATAATTCATCTCCTAGGGTCGCCTGTGCTAAATTTCCTCTAGCTCTCCTCCAATTTTGAAGCCATTATGAAGGTGCATTTGGGGAAAAGCCAAGCCCTAGATTTGGGATCAAAACATGCCCTATCATCCCCAATGCTAGTGCCTCATAGGGTCAAAACAACATCTTCAAAGTGAAAATACTTTATTTTACCCTTTCTCCACCTTGTCTAGGGTAAGAACATCATTGGTTGCCACATTCTTTCCTCATACCCTAGACCAAGTCCACTTAGCCCTGTGTGGTCCTGCTCCTTTGAAATACCATTCTTCAAGAACCATTTGAGATACTAATTATATCAAGGATTTAGGGATTAGGGGACTCCTTCACAAGTCATATCCCATAAACCTAACCCTCAAATCCTCTATTCCTTTCCCTAGAATACATAGTATCTTGCTTATAAAGCAAGCAAGCTCCATCCTTCACAATTTTCTAGGAAAGGGTTTATTTGAGTCACTCATACCCATTGACTTATCCTTCATTGGTGAATCCATACATATCGGGCCTCCTCCCATCAGTGAAAGCCCATAAATAGAAGGGAACCTTAGCTGAGGTGACAGTGGACTAAGTCTCCATTTTTTGCCCTTGGCCTAACATTTTCCCTTTAAGGATCCCCTTTTAGGTCCCTTGTTAGTTTGATCGGTAACATTTTGGCATCGTTGCTGGGGACATGAAATGTGTGTGTGTTCCCCATACGACATATTGACATATTATTGGCGACTGCATTGGAAGAACGAAGCCCTACTTCTTCATTGAACTTTAAGGTTAATGCTTGTAGGGTGAAGCAAGCATCTTTTTAGCCATTTTTAATTTCACCCTGGGGACTCCTACATATTTTTCATGTATACCTCAAATAGGTTATCATTCTTTCATATGTTTCCCTCTTTGGACATTGCTAGCATCCCTGAACATCCTAATCATGTCGCAGGTACGTGGGGTGCCTGTGTTTGATGGTGATCCACTCTTCACAATTAACCACATAGAAAGATTTAATGCACACGCTTCAAGAGACAAGGTTGTCCACCAAGATGTCCTTATTATTCATGGGATCTCTTGATGGTCATAGCTCATGGTTGCATGATCATGAACCTTGGAGTATCTCATCTATTGAAGAGTTCATTGATGGATTTCTTAGACATTTTCAAGTACACCCTGCATCAAGCATCCAAGAGGAAGCCCTCATCGAGCATCATTAAGACACTAAGAATCTAGGTAATGAACAAGAAGGCGAGTCCTCCTTGGGTCCACATGATGAAAATGATTATTTTGAGGACACATGTGCTGGAAATAATGAATTTATGGAAAGTAAAATTGAGACCAACCCTACCTTTGTCAACGATATTACTCCTAATGAATCCTCTTTTGAAAATGTTGAGAGAGAGGATCCCATTAACCCCTTGAAAGATGACATTAAATATTATTTACACATTGAAAAGGAGAAGTGTGAAATTGTCGGTCCTCAATTTGATTGTGCTCACATTTACGACATCGACAAGGAGGATGAGGATGAGATTGGTTTTCCTTTCCCCTTAGGAACTATTTATGATGACATACCCGTTAATACCCCTAGGAAGGAGAATCTTAATTTTCATTTTCTTAAAGAGGGGCAGTTGGAAGTGATCAGTTTTCCTTTTAAGAGAGACCCAATCTTTAATACTGAGGAAATTGATAAGGCTCTCACTTCTCATAAGTATGATTCTATGTTCAAATCACTCAAACCTCTAGATTATGATTTTGGGAAAGCCAAAATTGTTGAATACAATGCTTCTTTCTCCCTTTGTCCTATTTGTCATCATCTTGATTCCTCATCAAGTGATTCCCTCACTCTTGATCATATGATCTCAAGTAACTGTGATCCTTTTCCCCCTCCTGAGTATAATGTGAAGGAAAATCCCTTCACTGTTTATACTTTCCCTCCTTGGATGTGTCCTGAGGGGTTTGATCACTCCATAGTCTCCCCTCTCTAACGTAATCATCATATGCAACCTAATCCATCTCGTCGGCCTCCCTTTCCTACCAATCATAACCTAATGAAGGCCATGAGCCATGATGTAAATAGTAAGGACAATGGTGGAAGTGATATGCCAACGGTTTCCATCCATCAAAATTTTATGATCTTGGTTGTCAACATCTCTATATTTTGGTTGGAAGAGACAATCTCATGGACTATATTACATCCTTTTCTTACCTCTTATCACATAATCATCCATGTGTGGACATCATATTTTCCCACCTCCCGCCTGTAGCATCCTCCATGTGTTTGTGTTTGCATTCACTTTGGGATTTGTTGCATAAGTAATCATATAGGCATGCATATTTATATTGACTTGATGTTATGTTGGTTTCGTTAGCTTTATTATTACACTTAATGATAGCTTTGTCATATGCATGTTAGAATAGATGTACTGCATGTTGATTTCTCCATTAGAAATAACATCATATGATATTTTCTCATGGTAGATAGATGCATATTTGCATATTTTTTTTTTCTATTGATTTTATGGCCTAACATATTAGCATGTGTGATCATGAGACATCGCGAGAGCATGTTGCCTGTGTTTTTCCATCTATTGTATGTGCAGGTGACAATTCTACAGTAACCAAAGATTGTTAGATTTCTCGTGACCTCCCATTTGAGTAGCTTCGCCTACTTCTTTGAGAGATCACGTCCTAGTTGGAGCCAGATGTTACCCACCATTTTGTGGGTAATATCCCTAGGAGAAAATATTTCTCCAAGATGGTCCTCAGTCGGCAGGCAACAACCCCTTGCAGCCACCAACTAGTTCATTGTGCCATTTCTTCGCCATCTGAGACAGCCATATGGTCCCTCGCCCATCTGCCATGATTGTATGTTTGAAGGTGGGCCTCCAGAACCTAAAGGTATGCCTTGTCATTTGGAAATTGAGTATTATAGTTTCTTGATCATGGACACTTATGGGCATGGATTAATGGGGGGATTCAGCGGAAAGAATGGGCTAGGTTTGTGCTTCTATCCCCTAAACCCCTCTTAGGAATTAACCTTGGATTCTATTCTCGTGGGATCTCTTTTTCTAACCATTTGGTTCCAAGGATGGTATTTCATGGGAAACCTCGATTTTGGTTGAGTGGTCACGCTCCCTTATCTGCTTATATTACCCTCTTTCAATTCATTATTACCTGATCCATCATTTCTCACGCTTGGGTCCACATTCCTCCATTGGGTCCACATAGGGTTAGCTTGCCCCTTCCACTTGCCCACACCTTAGGTCATGGCTTGGAATGAAGCCTAGAGGTTGATGTAGCTGAAAAGAAAGATAAAATCATATATGGCCACATTCAACAGGAAAATGTACCACAAAATGAAAAAGATGGTTGTGACAAATACATTTAGCACATGGGCAAAAGCCACTACATGAGCTATACCCCATCGTCATGGCCATCACCTCAGTTCCTACAGGTTCTATGAACCTTCTTCATCATATAGGAACCCATGATTGTCCCAACCCTTGGTGGGCGATGAACTACTCCACCTTAGAAGGGGAAATTCACTATTATATATTATACATCATGCTCTTGCCCCTTTGAGCCCCGAGCAGTTAATCAAAGAAAATAATAAAAATGAAAAAGGCGTATAAAGAAGGGTGGAAAAATCAGGGCTAGGGCACCTCATGTATGACGATTTCTCCCTCCTATACATTATAAACCCAAGTGTGGTCTTCCCACTTATTAGCTACCCTTATACCCCAACATATGACCTAGGGTTGCACATTCTCATCCCCTACTTCATTCACCTATCTATCACAAGCCACCACCTTTTGAAGGATGTACCTTGAATATATTATCCCCTTTAGAAGTAGAAACCACCTAATAGGATTCTTGGTTAACCCCATTTGGAGTTTAGGAGACATTAGCACATCCTGAAGCCCATTATGGAAGGGAAGGCCATTGTGAATGGTTGGATATGATCTGTTACATGTAAGTACATGATTTTTAATGTTATTCTTGTTTACTTTTGTCATATACATTGGACTAGGATTTTCGTTGTTCTAGGGCTAATTGCTGCATGCATTTACTGCTTAAAATTGTGGAGTTTGTCTCTATTATAGCATTCTCTCAATGTATAGGCCATGTAATGTGAGAAAAATTTCCTAGGGGTAAAACTTGACTTTTTTAAGCCATTCCTCTTGCACATTGAAGTATAAAAGTTGCAAGGTTTCTTCTTCTTGACCTAGAAGGCTAGTGAAGTGATCTTAAGGCATCCTTGAATGGGAACCAAGAAACCCTACTCATATTCATCATAGACTCCATTCTCCCAAGATTAAGGCACTGATCTACCAAGGGTGGTCACAAAAAATCATATTATTTCACCTCCTTCTAGGTCTAGCCAAGTTGGGGTACCTAGGACATCAATATCCTGACAAGCTAGCCATAAAAAAAATTGATCTACTAGGGTCTCCTCCAATTTTGAATCCATTCCGATAATGGAGTTGGGGGAAAAGCCAAGCCCTAGCTCTGGGATCAAAAATTCCCCTGCCATCCACAAGGCTAGTGCCTCATAGGGTCAAAACAACATCTTCAAAGTGAAAATACTTTCTTTGACCCTTTCTCCACTTTGTCCAAGGTAAGAATATCATTGGTTGCCACATTCTTTCTTCATACCCGAGACCAGTTCCACTTGGCCCCTTGTGGTCCTGCTCCCTTGAAAGACCATTCTTCAAGAACCATCCGGGATACCAATTCTATGAAGGATTTAGGGATTGGGGAACTCCTTCACAAGTTGTATCCCATAAACCTAACCCTCAAATCCTTTATTCCTTTCCCTATAACACATAGTACCTTGCTTAGAAAGCAAGCAAGTTCCATCCTTCACAATTATCTGGGAAAGGGTTTATTTGGATTACTCATATCCATTGACTTATCCTTCAATGGTGACTCCATACATATCGAGTATCCTCCCATTGGTGAAAGTCTGTAAATAGAAGGGAACCTTAGCTAAGGTGACAATGGGCTAAGTCTCCATTTGTTGCCCTTGGCCTAGCATTTTCCCTTTAAGGATCCCCTTTTAGGTCCTCTGCTAATTCAAGCAGTAACAGGGAGCATCAATAATAATAGCAGCTAGGTTCATTTCAATCCTTAATCAATTTATTCAAGCGTCGAGGGGTCTAATAAATAAATGAAAAATCCTCCTCATTTGGAATGCCTCCTCTTCCAAAAAAGCAGCAATACAAAGAAAACTTAAAATTCCTATCTAGAATGAATGTACGTCCTTCAAATAATTGAGGATCCCTATTAGCCTAATGTCTCTCCCTCATAGTTGGCAACCCATCATAGATAAAATCAAGGTGAAAATTTTCAACTGGGGAGACCAATGGCTAAACCTAGTAGGGAGACTTGTTCTTTTAAAAGATGTTTTCTTTTCTCTCCCTATTTTAAGTGCTCTGCATCACTCACTCCATGAGGACTAAGAAATGAAATAGCTCAAGAGCTGAGAAAATTTCTTTGGAAGAAAGGAAAAACAAACTCCAAAAGATACCATTTGGTGAATTGGGCAACAATCAAAGCTCCTATGAAGCATCGTGGCCTAGGTGTGAAAATTCCTTCTCTTATGAATCTAGCTATGGGGGGGGAATTATTATGGAGATTGATATCTGATGACTGCAACAAGTAATTCATTAGCAACACCTTTCAGGGAACAGGGGAAGATATTTACACCAAATTAATCATCCCAAAGGTGGATTCCAAATCTAGAAATTATTGGCAGCATCTATCCCACAATTATAGATAAAACTCACCTGGATTCCAGGGAATGGGAAGAAAATCAAAGAATGAGCAGATAGCATAATGGGAAATCCTCCCTTGGAGTCACTCTCTTCCCATCTTCCTTTAAAACCTTGGCTTAGTTGTGCAGGAGAACTTACTCTTTATGATATTTCATCCTGGAACTAAGAAGGTAAATGGTGTGGATGGAACCTATCTACTATCCCTCCCCAACTAGCCTTCCTTTCTTGAGAGTACAAGAAAGTCCTGGTAGGGTGTACCCCTCTATCACCACTTGACAAAGACAAAAAGGGTTGGGAAAGTCTATATGCACTGTAAAATTGGGGTATGTAACTCAAATATTTGCCCCCTCATCGAATTCCCGCATATGGGTGAATATATGGAACCTAGGAAACCTTCCCAAGATCAATATTTTGTACTGGACTCTTGCCCACAAAAGAATCTTGATAGTTGAAAACCTCCATAAGTGTGGGATTCACCATCCATCAAGGTGCCCTCTTTGCAGATTTGATATTAAAACAAATAATCACGTATTTCTTGATTGCACTTTTACTAGGCAAGTCTAGGGATAGGTTATGCAAGGGTTGTAACTTGAACACCGCTTAAAACAGACATAATTAATATTCCAACAGTGTAAATCCTGGAACAAGCAATACAAAGTCACTTTCAAAGGAAAACCAATGTTTGGAAGAATATGGATGGCCCTTCCCAAATTTATACGTTGGAAGATTTGGTTAGCAAGAAATAGGAAAGTCTTTCAAGAAACTCAGTTGCTTCCAGAAGTGGTAAGAGAATGAGCAAAGTCCCTCTAGAAAAGCACATAAAAACTAAAGATCCCTCCTAGAGAAATATGAGTAACAATGGCTCCCTATTTTAACTTTCAATATAAATTCAACCCCCTAGAAGCAAGAAATAATTTTGGCAATTATCTTAAGGGGCAACTTCTTCAATTGGCTACACCATTTCAAATTAAGAAACTTAAGCTGTGCAAGTTGCCCCACTGATGTTGGTAATGATTGTATCAACATATACGACAGATTTAGAACCTTCAGAGACATGAAGTTATGAAAAAAATCTATACCAAATTTCTTTCAACTCTCTATTTTGGGTCAACACCAAACTCACAAGTATTGGTCACTTCAAGTCCGTTGGCAGATCTATGAAAATTTTTAAACTGAAATCCTATTGCAACAACTGGAAATTATTCTTCTAATTTTTAATTAATTTAACAATTTATTTGCTACGGAAAATATTGAATAAATCACACTGCAACCTTCACAAATAAAACTGTAGCTAGCACACATACACACACATAAAAGTGACACCGTTATTTTTCGACAATTGTCTCCAAAAAAAACCCAACTTGGAAAAACCGGTGCAGCAGCTGAGGGTTTTTATTATTAAGCAACAGTGAAATCTAAGTACAATC
>Ga0115851_101183_pt1 | contig 13450 bp, 9 predicted proteins | sample InSIn2gowninarea_FD_83865 | JGI IMG/M metagenome (GOLD analysis project Ga0115851, IMG submission 83865)
GTACAACATCAACAACCATGGTTGAGCAGTTGTTTGTACATGATATCATCATCCAAAAGATAATATCTTTATATAATTGCCACATAATAGAAAATAATTCACATTTATATGTTATCATGTTATCAATTTGCATCGTGCTCATAATATTAAAACAACATGCCATGTCATCATTATCACTTATGTTATTATGATTGTATCACAATGTGTCAATATCATTTGTGCTTAATCCATATGATCCATGTCATCTACTCATATTATTATTCTTGTTCAACATAACCAATTATTCAAATAGATATTGGTAAAATATTTTCCCTCTTTATATTCATTAGTCATTTAATGGTTATGCCATAAAAGTTGCAGAAAAGGCTATTGAAATAAGCAAACTCATAAAATATAAAACCCCTTCCTGCATCTTAAGATGTTTCCATGTCCTCATGGAAAGGTAAAGGAACATTAAAGTATGTGAAAGATAAGGAAATGATGTTATGTATAAGATAAGTTAAATAATATCAAAGGAACGATTAAAATCGTGATAATGGAAAAAGAAAATATAGAAAATAGTACCTAAAGAATAAGAGTTGACAGTCAATGTGTAGATGCATTAAATAGTGTGACAATGTTGGTGCAAAATAGAAAGTAATGAAGGATTATCAACAACTCTAATAGTTGAAAACAAACCACCCCTTGTACCTATTTTTATCTTTTTATTAATTTTTTTGTTCTACAATCAACTCTCACCAACAAGATGGTGCTTAGGAGAGAATTATTCATGAATGCGAGATAAATGGTTTTCATTCTTATAATTATCATGGCAAGATTGAAGAGCAAGAGATTATTTTTCATCTCCAATCATGGTTTTATAGTGTTAGTAGGTTGGTTCTCACTGCAAAACTTTATTTCAACTTTTTTGTATTTTTAATTTCAAATTTTTAGAAAAAAATTATTGATATTTAAATAAACATATAAAGGATGAGCATCATGATACATTTTAGGGATGAACTACAATTTTTCTTACTAAATTACCTAATGAAGGAAGTTGATATTTATTAGAGGCCTACGATACAATTTCATGTGATGACCATTAACAAGCAACCCATGTGTGACATCATCAATGGTGTTAAGCTTAATTATACTATTTCTAAAGACTTATTCTATCTTGTATGGGCCTAACCATAAAGTCCAAAGTTTGCCTTTGAAATCCTAAAAATTGAAATCAAATAGAAAGGCGCAATAACCAACTTGAAACATACGAGTATAATTTGGTTATCATACCAACATTTTTGTTATTGTTGTATTAGCTCAATCCTTTGGAGAGCATCAAGGTGAAGCTCATCCAAATAATTCAATTTGAGAATACATTATTTCAAAGTTGTAGAAGTATCAATACTAACCTAAAGATTTATTAATAAAGTCTATACTTAAAACTTGATTGACCTGAAGGCTATCTTTCCATATATTATTTCATAAGGTGTAAGGTAAATGGTGGACTTCCAAGCTATGTTGTAGGACCATATTATTTCCTTGATCTAAATAGACCAATGTTTCCTATGGTAGGTAATTATATTCATTAAAATATTCTCAAGTTCCCAAGTGGTTACCTCAACTTAGTCATTAAACCGAGGATGATAAGAAGGAGATTTTTGATGTTGAATTGGGTACTTATGAATAAATGGAGCTCTCATACCAAAGGTGAAATAAGTATCTTAATTAAATACAATTTATATTAATACTCCATATCATTGAAGAATGTTATCATAAATGAAATCAATAACTTAAAAAAAAAAAAATTAGGCTTTGATGCCCACCCTAAAGGTAAACCTGATTTGTTTTGTAGTGCATTGAACAATTATATCACTCGTAATTACTTTATTTATAAGGTATTTAATAATAGAATGGTAAGTGTGGATATATACCTTACAAGTAATAATATAGTATATAGATTTATTAATGGCATTTACAATAATAAGAAATTATTTCCATGTAACAATATAATTCAACATTGCACCATTGAGGTTTTGTTGATGTAATGGATTACATATGGTTGTTTCTTATCATTTTGGGTAAGGAATGCCTTTATAGCTTGGTCTAATACATCGATGTGGATATGAAAAAGTAAAGATCAAAATTAGGACCTCTAAGAATAGTAGTAATGCACAAATTTTCCTTTCAATAATCAAACACCTTTTAATACTCATAAATCTAGTTGAACTTAGTTATATTGGTAAACAAATAAAATAAAGGAGAAACTATGTTGTTAAAATCCTTTATGAATATGAGATAGTATTCTACATGATCAAGAAAACTATGTATATCTATTTGTCTCTTCAGAGGTGGTAGAGAATTAATTACGTGAATTTTTATAATATCAACCTTGATACCATTAGTTAAAATTCAATGTCCTAGCACGACACTTCATTCATTAGCATAAAGCATTTTTAATGGCTAATAAATAGATTATTTATCTTAAATTGTTCAAGAATATATTTTAGTTTGTTTAAATTTTCTTCAAATGTGTCTCCATGGATAGTAAAGTTATTCATATATATTTTTAAAACAACCATAATCTAGACCTGTAAAAATGGCAATGATAACTTGTTGAAAGATAGTGGGTGCATTACACAAACCAAAATGCAATATGTTATATACATAAGTCCTACAATGACATGTGAAAGTACTTTTTTTGTAATATTCATTTTTAATTTTGATTTTGTTATAACTACTAAAGTCGTTTAAAAATAATAATAAAAATACTTCTTACCTACTAGAGTATCCAAAACTTGATCAATAAATGGTAAAGGAAAATGGTCCTTTTTAGTGACTTTATTAAGTTCCTTGTAATCCTCATAAATTCACCATTCACTATTTTTCTTAAACATAATAACAAAAAGGGAAACCCATTTGCTATTAAAGATAGGATAGATGATTAAGCAAACATATGATTTTTTTTTAATCTCTTGCTTCACTATCTCTTTCAAATCAGGATTAACTCTTTCTTATGGTTGCTTGACATGCTCACAATCCTCTTTAATATGAATTATATGTATGGAGAAAGATGGATGAATACCTTTCATGTTATGGTAGTATCAAGCAAAGGTTGATTGATACCTTGTTAAAAGATGAATAAATCATTTTTCTTGTAGATTTTCTAAATGTGCATTGATATTCAAATATTTCCCTAGTGATACCTTAATTTGTTTGCAATTGGAAGTGTTATTGGGGCTAAAGATACCTTTATTAAAATGATTAAGGGGACATCTATGAGGAACAACTTGTTAGAATGTGTAATGTAATATTGTGTAATATTTCTCTTTAATGTAAATTCATTTAATGCTTAAAGTATCTTTAGATACCTTGAAGCATTAAGGGAATAAAAATAGGAAAGGAATTAAAAATAGGAAAGGGATTAAATATAGAAAGGGGATTAAATATAAAAATATCTTTAACCTTAACCTTGGGTTAAAAGGATGTTAAAGAATGGGTTTCTTTTTATAAATAGAGAGATACCCCCCTTTCACATGGTACAACTTAGAAGCAAGCTTTGCTATAGGTTTAGGATTTGGAGAGAGAGGAGAGATTATATAAGAGAGCTCCTTGAGAATAAGAAGATCTTAGTTAGTGGATGTACTCCCAAGGAGGGAGGAACCACTTTATATCTTGTGTTCATTTTGAGCTTGGTTTGTGTTATTATGCTATTATGTTGGTGTTGTGAGCATCTTTTTGAGATCTTGGTAGATTATAAGTTAATTTCTTAAAGTGGTATCAGAGCCATTGTTGGAAGCTCCTCTTCATCAACCTTGAAGGTCCATTCCTCTTATTTCTCCATCTACGTTGTTGAGGTAAAAAGGCTTGAAGGTATAATCTTCCTCCTACCATATTCTTTATCAAATTTTGCGTATATTACTAACCATTTTGGTTCTTTGATTATAAATTTTTTTTAGCAAAATTCGTTCAAAGTAGATAATATATCATTGTTATTTTTTTATACTAATATGTTAGTTCAAATTTTATGTTATTGCTATGCATTATTTTTTACTAACAATAATTTGTTAGTTGCAATTCTTTTTAGTAAAATTGCTTAATGTGTAGCAATAATATGTTAATTACGAATTTTGAATCAAATTGCTTAAATATAGCAATAATGTGTTATTACAGCTTAAATTTGCAAGTTTCTACTTAATGTAGATATGGTTAAAAGTATTGCAATTTTTTTACTATAATGTTATTATTGCAATTTTTTTACAATACTAATATGTTTGTAAAAATAAAATTGCATGCAAATTACATGCATGTATTTTTTAGAAATATATCATGCATGCATTTAAAAAAAATAAAAGTTACATACATGCATTTAAAAAAAATAAAAATTACATGCATGCATTTGTTAGATAGCTTTATATTACATGCATGGATTTTTTTAAAATAAAAAATAAGTGCATGCATTTTTTATAGAGCTTTATATATATATATTGTTCATTAAAAAAAAAAAAAAAAAAACTATTATTATTTAAAAAAAATTTAATTTATTAAAAAAAAATTTTTTAAAAATAATTTTTTTTTATTTTAAAAATAAAAATTTTACCTAAGTGCAAATTATAACAAGGGACTTTATTAATCATACATTTAAGACAAAAAGGGAGAAATATTTACTTAAGATATTTTATAAATGCATGGATTAAATTTTTTATCTTAAATACATGATTATTGTTATTTTGCACACATGTGGATGGATAAAAATATTTAAATGCATAGTTTAATATTTTGTCATAATGCATGATTATTGTTACGTGGATAAATTTTTTTAAAATGCATGGTTTAATATTATGTCCTAATGCATGTGGATGGATAAAAGTTCTCTTAAATATTTTTGTCTATGATTTTTTTTATGATAAATTGCAAATAAGGAATTATTTTAAGTCCAATTTTTAACTAATAAGGGGGATAATTTCTCAAATTTTGATAATGAACCTTTGTATAGAGATCCATTAGGGGTTGCAACAAAACTCATTGGACTCTTAGGTTCATTAGTTGTTACTTAAAATTAATGAACCTTTGTAAAGAGATTCATTAGGGGTTGTAACAAAATCCATTGAACTTTTTGGCTCATACTTATGGATGATGTTGAATGTAATTTCATGTTTAAAGCATTTTATTATTTTGCACTTTTACTTTATATACAAAGTACGTAAATATTAAAAATTGCTTCCTCTAAAATGAACACATTTGCACGTTTATTCTGCAACATGACTTGTTTGGGGAGCCATGAGGTGAGGATAAGGCAGACTAGAGTCTTTTAATCCGATAATCTAAGTGGTCATAAGTCTCTACTTCTTAATTGCCCCTAAGTATTCTATTGGTTTGGATTTAACTCCATATAGGTGGACAGACATGTGTGTAGTGATACCACATCCATGTATTCAAGGATTATCCTGATAACCTATGAGAAAAACTAAAAATTTAATCAAGATAATTAATTTGGTCAATCCAATATACATCACAACCTTGGAAAATAGCTAGTACTCCTTGTGAGAGTATATTGTTGCCCAACGCAAACTGGTTGAGGATTGGTAGGACCTAAGCTTCTTGTGGGCATCCGGATAAAGGCCTAATTTTAGATAAGAAAAGCCTCAACTCTTCCTTCTCGATGATTATACTTAATAATGAAAATGTTAGATGTATGATTATAATTCTTGCTAACAATTTAAGCATTTGATTTGTTGATTAGTTCAAATATGTATTTGTATGATAAATATTTTAAATTCAACATGTATGCTTACATTATTTATTTTCTTCATATTATTTTGTAGCAATGGGAGACTCTTTTGCACCCAATCATATCCTATATGGTTCCAACTATGGTATTTGGGAACCTAGGATGAAAGCAAAATTTCAAGCACAAAAACTTTGGATGATTATCAATGAAAACCAAGTTGCACCATCAGGGGAGAAGGAATTTGAAGCTTATAATACAAAGAATGCTTTGAAAACTTCTATTATGTTTCATGTTATTTTAGATAAAATCCTCCTCATGATATCTTCTTCAAACTATGCAAAGGCAGCTTGGGATAAACTGAAGAGTATCTACCTTGGCACCAAATTCTCTAGGAGATTCACCATTCTTTAGAAGTTACTACGTCAAGAGAAAAATGAAAGTGTGGTAATGTATCTAAATAAGGTTATTGACATTAAGACCTAGCTTGTGGGGTGTGTTTGCAATTGGATCAACGATGAGTTTTTGACTTTCATCATTTTTCAAAGCTTCTCTACTAAATTTAGTCACTTTATGACTGTTATTGAAACTAAGCTTGATGATGAAAAAGAAGTGTTCTCATTGGAAAATTTATCAAGATTTCTCTTGAAACATGAGGAAACACTTAATAATAAAGTGTTGATCACCACTCCTAAGGAGCCTTTTGTGGCACTAGGTCCAATGAAGCCTCACTTCAAAAAGAAGAGCCATAACCAAAAGAAGGGTTCTCATGCTCCTACTATGAACTTCAAGAAAGGTGCAAATAAGAAGAATATCATGATAAGTCAAAGAAAAATATAGCTAAATTTGATAGAAATTGTAATTTATGTGACATATATGGTCATAAAGAAGCTAATTGCTACTAAAAAAAAAAAGAACAAGGTGGAAAAGGATCTGGAAAACCAAACAAATCTAATAACAAAAAGAAGAACACGAATTTTGCTTATGTTGTTATCTTTTACTTTAGGTAACGCACTTTTTTCAAATGATTAGATTATTGATTTTGGATGCACTAATCACATGTGTTTCGAAAAGACTAAGTTTGAAAATTTTCATAAGTATAGAAAATATGCACTTGTGATAGATGATAATTATGTCCTTGAAGTTCAAGGTATTGGGAGTGTATTGATAAAAGAAAATATTCTTGAGAACGTGCTTTATATGCCAAAACTCACTATGAATCTTCTTTCTGTAATTTGGGTTGCAAGTAAGGGTTATTCTTTTGAATTTAACTCACACTCTTGATGCATGAAAAAGGGTCTTGCCACTTTGGTGAAAGGATCAGTGAAAGATGACCTTTATATTGTGAATCAATCTCCAACAAAGATATGCCTTGCAACTAATATTTTCTCTAGAGGTAATCTTTAGCACCATCGATTAGGCCACCTAAACCACAAGAGCATTCAAGTTTTGAAAGATCAAAAACTTGTGGAAGGTTTCCCTACAAGATCAAAATGAATCGATAAACCTTTCTAAAAAGATAAGGCAACTAGAGCAACTCAACCTCTTTAGCTTGTGCATTTAGATTTGATGGGTCCATTTCCAACTAATTCATTTGGGGGATCGTCTTATGTTTTGATCTTTATTAATGACTTCAACAGGATGACATTTGGTTATTTATAGAGCACAAGGATCAAACATTTAATAGGTTCAAAGATTTCAAAGCCTTGGTAGAAAATCAATCTGGATTCAAAATTAAGATGTTGAGATCTGATAATGGGGGAGAGTATCATTGCATTAAATTCAATGATTTTTATACCAAGTATGGAATCAAGAGGTAGTTTACAATCCCTTACACTCCTCAACAAAATGGTACAGTCGAAAGGAAAAATAAGATCATTCAAAAAATGGTAAGATGTATGTTGGGAGATATTCCTAGCTTCTTATATGGTGAAGCTGTAAATAATGCAATCTACATCTTAAGCATGTGTCCTATGAAAGCAATTAAAGGAAATACTTCATATAAGGCATGGACAAGAAAGAAACCTAACATCTCTCACTTCAGGATCTTTGGTTGTGATGCTTATGCCTTTGTTGATCTTGAGAAAAGGAAGAAGCTGGATAAGAGATACGAAAAGTGTATTTTTATGGGCTATGATAATCAACATCAGGCTATATCAACCTTCCTCTAGAGCAATCTTTGTGTCTAGGGATATAAAGTTCAATTAACTTCCTAAAGAATCTGCTTCTTATGAGAACCTAGATGAGGGTGTTGATTCTTCTATTGTACCTAACTAGATGGATGTCAGTGTGGATTTGTCACCTAAGGAATAAAACTATCAAACACAAAGGATAACAAGAAGTATGACCATTAATAAATCCTCAATTTACCAAAATTGATAGCAAGAATGAGCCCTCATCCTTTAAGGAAGCTTCAAAGCATAAGTACTAGATGAATGCAATGAATGTGGAGTATGAGGCTCTAATAAAAAATTAAACTTGGGATTTGATTCCTTATTCCAATGAATGAAATGTGATTGGTAATAAATGAATTTATAAGGTCAAATACAATTTAGTTGGTGAGATTAAGAAATACAAAGCAAGGTTAGTAGCTAAGGGTTTCGCTCAAAAATATGGAGTTGATTATGAGGAAACCTTTGCTCTTATGACAAAGATGCCTACTGTTAGGGTAATTCTTGTTCTTTCAAGAGCTTAGGGATGGAAATTTTTTCAACTTGATGTCAAGAGTATTTTTCTTGATGGTGAATTAGATGTGAAAATCTACATGAGCCAACCAGAAGGGTTTATTATGGAAGGCAAAGAATATTTTATTTGCAAGTTAAAGAAGTTCTTGTATGGACTTAAGCAAGTACCTCGAGCCTAGTACAAAAATATTTTAGGATTCTTTGAGGACATTGGGCTTTCTAAATGCTTCTCTAACTCTGATTTGTATGTGCTCAACCAAAGACAAGACTTAATCTTGATTCTTCTCTATGTGGATGATCTATTGATTACAGGGAATAATATAATCTTCATCCGAGAGTGCATATCCAAACTTAAGGTAATTTTTGAAATGATAGACCTTGATTTATTGCACTGCTATCTTGGTATACAAGTGTACCAATATAAGGATTATACTTATCTTAGTCAATCTAAGTATATCTCATATATATTATAAAAGTTTAGAATGGAGGAGTGCAAACATGTTGCAATCTCAATCTCTCTTGGAATCTCTTTGTCTCTTAGTTCCAACTCTCAGTTGGCAGATGCTACGAATTATAGATAACTAATTGGTAGTCTTCTTTATTTGACTATATACAGGCCAAATATTACCTTTACCATGAATTTTATGACTCACTTTATGCAAAATTCATATGTTGAGCACCTTAATGCAATTAAGCAAATCTTGAGATATGTTGCAGGCACTCAGGATCTTACTCTCAAGTATGACAAGTTGCCCTCATTTGTTATCTCAGGATTCTCAGATTTTGACTATGGGGGAAATGAAGATGATAGAAAATCAACCTCTGCTTATGTGTTTAGCATTGCTTCAGGTGTTATTTCTTAGGCTTCCAAGAAGAAACTTACTGCTTCTCTCTCCACCATAGAGGCTAAATATCGTGTAATGTCAGTTGTAGCCCAAGAAGATATTTGGTTGAGGCATATTATGAAATAAATTAGGTATGAGCAAGTTTGTCCATCTTAAATTTCTTTAGATAATCAGTCAGCTATTTCTTTGGCCAAGAATCATGTTTTCCATCAAAGAACAAAGCATGTAGAAATCTAATCCCACTTCATCAGAGAGAAGGTTCTGGATGGTCTTCTACGGTTGCAGTATTGTCCATTAGTCCTAAATTTACTAATTTGTTCAATAAGCCCCTTTTAAAATCCTAGTTCTCCAAGCTTATATTGGATTGGTGAAGTCACCCTTAAAAAGGAAGTAAAAGTTGAATTCTTGTTGAATCCAGTGTAACTTCTTCCTTCTTAATAAAGTTGTTGGGCACTTTGTTTTTTATTTTTTATTTGTATACCATGCTTATACATTATTTTTTTATGACTGTAAGTAATGGCTTGACATCTTAGTGATAACTTATAGAGCATTGTAAATCCAAGCACATTATATCAGGGAGAAATTTCTTGGTGAAACAACCACAACTCTATTCATCTGACTTTGACTCTCCTGATTTATTCACTAGACCGCTTTGGAAACTTTGTTGTGCACACTTTGAAAGTTTCTTATGGTTAGTGAAGTTGTCTTCAAGGGGGAGTGAAGTCTCAATTCCTATGTTGAATTCATGTTTGTGATTATAACTTAATCCTTAGGAGGATATTGTTGTTGTCTAGTATTGATCTTAATGTACACCTTCGTGGTTAGTTCACTTTGTGTGAGGAACTCATGGTACATTTTAGTTTTTGTTATCATTATGTGAGGAATCAATATCTGTTTGTTGGCACTATTTGGTTATCCATATGTGAGTGATTCATGTATACAAATGCTCTTTTTATTGTTGATCAACACATATTTTTTAATTGACGACATATGACTATGAGTATTGGCTTGGCATCTTCATGATGACTTATAGTGCATCATTGATAAGTTTATGGATGGTATTACTTAGTTCATTTATTTTATGATTGATATGAATATTTATATGATGCATCTAACTGATCTTGTTTACGAGCTACTTATAGCTTGCAGGTTTCATCTTGAGATTACATGTTACTTACTTCAGGTGGGCAAGCTCATGGAGGCTCACATGTCAATTCAATGTTGATCGACTACATTTTCCAGTGAAACCAATTGTGGTTAATGATTGTATTATAAACCATTTTGTCAAATGGTAATGTAGTGAGTCTCAAACTAAGATCTTGCTTATTTCTCAAAGATGTCAAAGTTCTCATCTCCACCTGTATCTCTATGGAGGAGAACTCTCTCTTTCTTCTTTTCTTTACGCTCTATCCCAATATTACATTAAGGGGGAGTGTTAGAATTTGTAATGTAATATTGGTTAATATTTATCTTTAATGTAAATTCACTCAATGCTTAAAGTATCTTTAGATACTTTAAAGCATTAAAGGAATAAAAATAGGAAAGGGATTAAAAAATAAGAAAGGGGTTAAATATAGAAAGGGGATTAAATATAGAAATATCGTTAACCTTACCCTTGGGTTAAAGGGAGGTTAAAGAGTGGGTTTCTTCTTATAAATAGAGAGGTACCCCCCTCCCTCACATGGTACAACTTAGAAGCAAGCTTTTCTATAAGTTTAGGGTTTGAAGAGAGATGAGAGATTCTATAATAGAGTTCCTTGAGAATAAGAAGATCTTAGTCAGTGGATGTACTACCAAGGAGGGAGGAACTACTTTATATATTTTGTTCATTATGAGATTGGTTTGTGTCATTGTGCTATTGTGTTTATGTTGTAAGTGTCTTCTTGAGATCTTAGTAGATTAGAAGTTAATTTAGAAAGGGATAATTTCTTCACAACTGATGAAAAATAGACATTTGTCAAGCTTCTCAAGTAGAACATTTAGTGAATAGCCATGCAAATAAATACGAAAGTTCAAAAATATGAATGTCCTCATAATTTGGATTAGGAATAAGTAATGAATCGTCACATATTTTATTTTTGTCACCATCCTTAGAGGAAGTAATCATAGTCAAATATTGTATATTATCTTCTTTACGAGAGCTATCAAATCATAAAGTCTCTTATGTTTTTAATGTTTTTGGTGGGTAAAGTATTAGCATTTTTGTATTGGTTCCATCAAAGATGCTTATGTTTATAGTTTTGCAGATAATACATGCATCAATATTGCCAACCAAGGGTAACCTAATATTATTAGATGACCATTGAGAGGTGTTTTGGTTTGCATGACTATGAAGTTAACTAAATATTCCTAAGAGGAAACAGTTACCATGATATTAATTAAAACTTCCTTTAGTTTAATAATGGATATGTTTGCCAATTGTAACATAGTAGGTGTAGCCCTTGAATTTTGTAGACTCAGTTGATTCATGGATTCTTTATTCATAACATTTATAGTTGTACCCAAATCCACTAGGATATTTTGTAAACTACTCTTTCATATGTGCATAGTAAAAATAAGTACTCTAAGATTTATATATTTTGGTAAGACAAATGTTCTAAACATGAGATCAAATATATCTCACAAAACTTGGATAGTATTAGGATCCTTGCATTTTATTTCATATTTTTTAATGCATAATTCCCCATACCCTTAGCATAAATTAGGATATCTTTCAATAACTAGATAAATTAGATTCTAACATTGATATTTTGAAGTTTAGACAATAGGTCGTATTTATATTAGATTATTATTATTTTTTGAATTGTTAACCTTTGAAGAAAGGGTGGATTGTTCTAAGTTATTTATTTATTATTGAGAGAGTGTTATGTTATTGTAGTAGGTTCTAAAAGTTTGATAATCCTTAATTTTGATTTCTCAATAGGTCTACTAGTCATATCTACAACTTATTCTACATAAATAGTAGGTTAATTATAAATTCTCAATTATAGTGATATTTGGTTCAACAAAATTCTCATTTTATTCCTCAATATTGATAGGAATGGTTGGATCAGATAAGACTTTTCTTGATCTAAGTTTAATTTCTTTGTAAGATAACAAAGTAAGCAAATATATTACTTTAACCTCATAGACATGTTATGTTGCAGATCAATTATTTTGATTAGGTTTAATCGCTAAGTAGGAAGAGGGTGTTGTTTTAGTGGAGTAGCATTGTTAAAATATATTTTTGTGGGGCTTGAACTATAAACTGAGGTGGATTTTATAGGAAATATTGTTAAGGCCATTATTAATCGTTCTAATTTTATTATGACCAAGGCCGAGGATGTTATTTTGGTTTCCACCATTGAGACCAAATTGTTTGTGCTTATGATCAATTTGGACCACCATAAGGAAAATTAAAAGAAGCATAATCATAAGACATACCTCGTGGATAACGTCCTTGGTTGAAGCCTTAAAAGGGTTTTCTTTATGAAATGAAGAATATGTGATTTGTATCTTGTAGTTATGGATTTTTTTAATGTTGATCTTACTTCAGAAAGATGTTTGCAGGTCTCCAAAGAAAGAGTTTGGTCACAATTACTACAAATTGTAATTTTATATTGGGGATACTCATGAAGAGCATGCTTCTTACTATATGCACAATATACTCCTTTAGCACTAGTATCATTCTTCATTTGTAATATGTCCATGGAAGATCTGAAAGTGCTAAGTAATTTAGTTTTTGTATTTTAAAGCATATTGATCAAATTAGTATGAATTCCTCCCCAACGAATGATCAAATTCAAGTAGGCTCATAAACCATCACAAGTTGCATCCTTCAACGTAGATGGAAATAACTTGAGTTTCTAAATATCTATTATGTAATCATAAGTACTATAAAATATTTTGAACTCAAATAGGAAGGCATTTGGATATTCTATTGCTAGACCTCAGAAGTTCGATATCACTAAAGAGGAGATGTTCTTCATAGGAGCATCATTTCCCAAAGCAACCAGAACTTGAATGGGGTATTTGAAAGTATGGATAATATGTTGTACTCTTGTATTGTATACCATATTGTATGTCCATAAAGTCTACCGACCAGAGTAATATATTTGTATGGGAATGGACCCATCAAATCTAAATGCACAAGCTAAAGAGGTTGAGTTGCTCTAGTTGCCTTATCTTTTTAGAAAGGTTTATCGATTCATTTTGATCTTGTAGGGAAACCTTCC
>Ga0115851_101184_pt1 | contig 13443 bp, 14 predicted proteins | sample InSIn2gowninarea_FD_83865 | JGI IMG/M metagenome (GOLD analysis project Ga0115851, IMG submission 83865)
CGGGGTGTTAGGAGGTAGACGGAGATTTGAGGAAAGACCAAGACCATGGATGGTGGATCCGCGGGAGACAGAGCCGTTTAGGGAAGAGAGGGAGGCTCACAAGGTGTTGGCGGCGAGGCCGAGATTCGAAGAGAGGCAGAATGCATGGTCGGTTCAACGCTCCACCCCGGAACAGAGATTTGAGGAGATGATCTCCGCCAACAATAACGTGACTAGAGTCGTGTATTCCATGCAGAGGCAGTTTGAGCGGCATTGGGGTGGTTTTGAGGTGGAAGTGGAGCCACAACGCCATGCTAGGAAAGATCCGGGAGGTGGTGGCGAGATCGGGGTGAAAGGGAAACACCACGGTAGGCCAGGAGGGAGGAGGAGAATCCACGTTGGGGCTGAGATGAGGAGGACAGGTTACGGCAAGCTAGGAATGGCCAACATGCACCACGTTTGGCTAGAGGAGGCGGGGAGCCCCCACGTTTGGACCAGGAGGGCTATGAGGATGCATGTGAAGAAGATCGGGAGGATCTAGAGAAACGTATGAGGAGGTCTCAGAGCTTGAGGGATCGGGATTTCACTCACATGGGTTCGTTGGAGCAACCAGAGCCGAATCTAATAAGATCTCACTCCTATTAGGCGACCCAGGGTAATAACCCTCTCCTAGGGTAGTACTTGGAGGAGGACGTGGGTCGAATGGAAGATCAGCCGATCATACCTAGGCCGTCTAAGCCTATGTTCACGCAGAGGATAGAGTAGGTGGCCAAAGATAGGGTTCCTAGACCTCTAGGGCTGAACTGGCTATTCAAAGAATATTCACAACTAGATTCGGGGTTGAGGCGAGATGTCAACTTCAACAGCTATTTGGAGCTATTGGGGTTGCAGGGGGTAGCTTACACAGGCTGCAACATGCCGGTAGTGCAGGGTATGAGAGGAGAGATTTGCAGCACTGAGTCAACAAGATGCAGATCCCGATGTTTGATGGAGTGAAGATGATGGCTAGGACATGGATGATCAGTTGCAGACATATTTCACTCTAAACCCTAGCATGGTTGAGGAGGACGCAATGCATTTCGCATCACTACACTTGGAAGGAGATGCGCTGGAGTGGTGGTGGTATGGGACTGTGAGTCAAGGATACTCACTCATCACCACTTTTGATGAATTCGCTAGGAGGGTGGTGAAGAGGTTTGACCGAAAGGAGGATGATTACTTCTAGGATCTCACTACACTAAGACAGTCAGGGAGTGTGGGTGAGTTTGTGATGGAGTTCTAATGGTTGGCTGTCATGACTCATCATTTGCCTAAGAAGCGGCTGGTTTTCATCTTCATTGAGGGATTAGAGGAGCCACTTAAAGGGATGGTGAAGGTGTCCTCTCCAAGGAGCCTAGACAACGCTATCCGGGAAGCCTATGACTTGGAACCCACTGTGAAGTCCCTCAAGGGGAGATCGGGATCTAAGGGATTCATTAGCCGGAAGCTGTTTTTAGAAGGGCCTAGCAATTCCAAGGTAGCACCTCCATCCAAACCAGAGCAGTTGGACGCAGCCACACGAAGATGGTTGAGAGAGGAAGGCAAGTGCTTCTCCTGCAAGAAGCCTTGGGAGCCCGAACACCATTGCTTGGAAAAGGGACAGGCACACTACATTGAGGTGTGCTCGGGAGGAGAATCAGATGATTCCGATTTGGAGATGGGAGCTGATATATGTGGCCTAGGATCGCCTAGAGTGGCAGGCACACTTGGGAGCATGATCGCTTCTTTGCATGGGGTGAAGAAGTATTTGACACTGAAGGTAATTGGACAAGCAAGAGGCCAAGATGTCATGGTTTTGATTGATCTAGGTACTTCATACAACTTCGTAGATGCTAGCTTTGTGGAGAAAAAGAGGATGAGGACCAAGGCATTTGAGGGGTTTAGAGTTTCCAATGCCAATGGAGAACTCACACTGGTGGATCATATTGTAGAGTGGTTTGGTGTGAGACTGCAAAGTTGTGTGGTACGGGAGGAATTCTATCTATATCCACTCAAAGGTCATCCACACATTATCTTGGGTGTGCAATGGTTATTTGATCTTGGAGATATCCACACGAATTACCAAAAGCTCACTATGAGCTTTGAGATTGATGGAAAGACTCACACGCTACAGAGCATTAGGGACAATTGCCCTCAGGTGGATAGCAAGAGGTTGGAAATGATTGAATGGTGTTAGGAGAAGGATGCTAAAGAGCGGAGCCCACAACATACAGAGGGACTAAAAGAGGTCACGGTGGACCATAGAGGAGTTGGATAGCCCACATTGTGCACATTAGGTGCTTATGTTTAATGTTGAGCACCTGGGAGACTTGCGTTGCCACGGTAGACCACGAGAGAGTGGGAGGCCCCACATTGGAGATGTTGGAGGCTAGGATGGCAACGTTGGATCATGAGGAAGATAGCCATGCCACGAGGGGGTACAAGGAGATTTGGGTGGCCATAAAGGATTATTTAGGGTTGGTGCATCCCACGTTGACCGGGATAGAGGATTGGAGTTTGAGGAAGCTCACATACTTCTCCTTGCTTGTGGAAGAAGGAGTGTGGTTGCTGTTGAGTCAAGGGACTGTTTAGCTCATGATGTTGGGAGTGAAGGAGCTCCATGGTGTGTTAATGTTAGCCAGGAGGGCTGAGTTGGTGTGGATAGGGGAATAGTTGCATGTAGGGAGCATGAGCACCACTGATTTATTCACTTTGGTTTCAATGGTTGCAAGTACAACACAACCCCTACCAGTGTATCAATACTGCTTGCTTTTTGACTGGAGAGCCTCAAGTTGATGGTGACGGGATATCATCATCAATGGATCCTTGGAAGACAATATGTTTTGGTCTTCCATTATTGCTTGGGGACAAGCAATCCTAGGAGGGAGGCTTCATGATATCCCTTTTGTACTATAGTGCCAATTTGTATTCATCAAGTAGATATCTTAGAGATATCCCTTGTATTAGGTAATGTTCATAGTTGTAGCTTAAGACAAGAGACATACTGGGTCATGTGGACCCCACTTGTGATCCCCTAATGGGATGTCTCTCTCTTAAGTACTCATGTTATTGTGTTGTAGGTTGGAGATCTCGAGTTGTGGGAATCCCAACGAGTCCTAGTGTTCTAGGATGGTAGTCATGCTTGCACCACCTTAGGGAGGGCCCCACACCTCAACGTTGGCTTACTGGGCCTTATGTTGCTGTGTTGGCATTCTAGGACATCATAACAGTGCGTTAAGTCACTGGGCCCCTCTAGATGCCCAACATTGGAATAGAAGGCTTATGGATGACTTTGGGGTGAACTATTGATTGGAGCTTATAAATACTCGAAAGGAGCTCATTTGGACATATACTGAATTATTGTTATTGCTATTGCTACTCTTTTTCCGTGTGACTACCTGAGCTTGGCGGTACCGAGTGTACTTTCCTAGACGAAGCGTCTAGAGGATAATTGGGCTGAGGGTTCCTAGTTTTCTATGGCATAGGTGGAGCACCTTGCCAATCCGATGGAATCCGAGGGTTTGTTCCTTCCATTCAGTTGGATATCCGATGTTCGTGGAGAGCCCCTTCAGTGGGGAGGAGACGAAGACTGAGGAAGCGGATCTGTCCCATAGTTTTGTGTTGTTATTGTGTATGTTCGAATTGGCTTGGGAAGCCTACGGTTTCCTATTGACCATTGTATGAGTTATATTGCATTCCACATTATTAATACATATCCAAGGGTTTGGGATCTCATTCTTGATTATGTGTTATTGGTTCATATGTGCATTTGTCATAGGTTGAGACATTTATTTATGTTGGTTTTCCATTAATGATCATTACAGATGCGTATCATTTGTGAATTCATCATCGCATGCATTTTTGAGTTGCTAGGGTCAAACGATAGCTTAAGAGGGCTAATGTCAGGTGTGAGGGTGCATTGGGAAGCTTGGAAGCCCAACATCTGACCTAGGGAGTGCTTGGTGGCCCTAGAAGGTCCACGTGAGGGTTGGGAAGTATCAAGGAGCCTTAAGGGCTCAACATGGGAGATTGGATGAGGGTTTGAGAAACCCTAGTTGGATTTAAGGTTTGCAATTTGGCACAAGTGTTCATTTGGAACATTACATGATACCTATCGTACCCATCCGGGACGAGAACCTTTTGGCTCTCCCGAACCTCTCGACACCTGCTGAAGACCATGCAGGAAACTCATTCCCAGAGCCTATTGAGGCAGAAACTAAAGATAATGCTCCCATGGAAAACCAACCTGAAGAGCCTGATCACTCAAGCTTATCCTCTGATTCTGAGATATCCTCTGAATCCTTAGGTTCAAATGAATCTAATTCAGAAGGAGGAGGAACCGAGAAAGAACATTAGGATGGCAAAGACTTGCAGTCCGACACAAAGGATACTCAAATCACAGATATTGAGGAAGAATCTGAAACGAAGAAGATTGGTGAGAAATTGCCTACCGAGTGCACGCCAATGAGGCAAGTGGCCTCTTCAGAATCCACCACCCCAAGAAGGAAGAGGAGGTCATACCCTAGGAAAAAAGCTCCTAGAACGATCCCTAGAAAGCCCTCTTACTTAAGCATAGCTTCTACAGCTGGAGATGGAGGAGATGAAGAGGACAAAGGCGAAAGTGAGGAGCAAAGAAAGAAGAGAAAGCAGCAAGAACACGACAACCATAGACCATCAAAAAGTAAGGAAAGACCAGTTAAAATTAAGAGCTAGTAATTGAGAATCGAGGACATCCCTAGAGAATCTGCCCCTACAAATACAGATACCACTTTGGCAAATATTGCGATAAGTTCTGGTCCTCAGAAGGAGTATGATTTCAACATTGACGTAGTCATCAAAGATCTCTGAATGAGCTTTAAAAGTGATGATGATGAGTCTAGCCAAAGGAGGGAAAATACATTAGAGGACTCTCCGATTGAAGAAATAGATACTTTTGTATCTATGAAAAATGATAGAGTGACCATCAATAGATGTTATTCCAAAAAGAAACATTCGTAAGACTTGCAAGATGTGCGGGTCCACATCGAGTTGTTCAAAGTTAAGAAAATTGGGTGGGCAGGATGCAAGTACACCATCAATTATAATGTGGATGAGATGGTCAGACAAGGCATCGAAATGGAAAACATGGTCAAAGAGCTAAAAAGGGACCTGGCTCACAGAAACAAACTGGTGAAAGAGATAGTGAGTAAATTAACACTAACAAGATAATTCCTAAACAACCAAGATCACATGAAAGCTCACAAATACATCTAACAAACTCACTAAGCAATCTCACAACACAACACAAGATATAAGTGGTTCCTCCAACTAGGAGTGTTTCCACTAACTAGATCTCTCTTCTTAACAAATATGAACTCATACAATCCTCTTACACTTTTCTCCTAACCACTATCTTCAAGCATAACTTTACTCCACAATTGGTGTATGATCACAAAGAGGGAGCTTTCTATTTATAGGCCAAAATCCCTCTTTGGATCACCCTTTTATCCAATGTACAAAAGCATGATATGCATATCCTTTTACCCAAGGGGCATGCTCATGACATGGAGTGTAGGACAAGTTACATTATCATATTCACTTAAATACTTAAGGTATCAAATGATACCCTTAAGTATTAGTGAACTTACATAGAAGATTAATAAAAACCTTTACAATAATGCATTATACATTCCAATACTCTCTCTTAATGCAATATTGGGATAGAGCGAGTAAGAGAAAAGAAGAAGAGAAAGTAAGAGATTTCTCCTCCAAATAGATATAACGGAGATGAGAACTTTTTATATATTTGTGAAGAAAGAAAGATCTAGTTTGAGACTCACTACTTTACCAAATACAATCATAAACCACAACCGGTTTCAATGTACATGAAGTAGTCATCCAACTGGAAGTCATGAAGAGTCTCCAGGAGCCTGCATATTTGAGGTAAGTAACCTGCAATCTCAAAGGAACCTACAAGTCATAAGCAGCTCAAATAACAAGATCAGTTAGATGGATCATATTCATATCAACAAGGATAGATGAATCATACAAATGCCATCATGAACTGATCAATGGTGCACTATAAGTCATCATGAAGATGCCATGCTAAAAAAACTCAATCACCTACTATATATAAACATGTGTTGATTATTAATACAAAGTAGAGCAAAACAAAATGCACATAAGAGTTCCTCGCACATGGATAATTGAACAGTGCCAAAAGACACATAAGAGTTCCTCTCACATGGATAATTGAACAGTGCTAGATTGGCCAATCTTTTTGCTCTAAAACATTTGTACAACAAGTTCCTCACGCAGAGCGAACTTACCACGAAGGTGTACAACAAAATCAACACTATATAGCACAAAATCTTCCTAGAGGTGAAGTTGTCATCACAAACATGAATTCAACACAAGAATTCAAACTTCACCATCCCAATAGCATCCCTAAGCTTACAGAATTGAGCTTCTGGGAGGGGCTTGGTGAACAAATCAACGGAGTTTAAGGTGGATGGACAATACTTTAGGTGTATGATGCCATCAAGAACCTTCTCCCTGATAAAATGGGTATGGATTTCCATATGTTTTGTTCTTTGATGGAACACAGAATTCTTAACCAAAGAAATAGCCAACTGATTGTTTGAAGAAATCAACGATGAGCCAACTTGCTTATACCCAATTTCTTTCAGAAGATGCCTTAGCCAAATGGCTTCCTAGGCTGCTGAAATGTTCTACTTATACAAAAACAGTAGTAAATGCATACAAAATTCAAAAATACTCAAATACACAAGTTTGGAATTAAAATTTGCAATTTAGGGCATAGAAAATAACTCAACAGAATTATTTATTCATCTCCAGCTTGCATGAATAACATTCTATAGAAGAAATAGGCATCAAATATAGAAAATTGCACCTCTAGGGCATCAACATCCCTTCTTGGAAGCAAAATATAAATGCAAATGCTGCCAAGTCTGAAGATTACTGTTCAAAACTGAAATATTCACCTCCAGATGCTGAAAAGAGGGGATTGTTGGTCTTAAAATGATCCCAAACTGGTCACATAAACCCTCAACAGTGCCACGTCCCTCTGCTGAGCCAAAAACTTCAGAAATAATGTGCCAAAACTGATGAAATCTCCAAAACCCTAGAATTTTTCCAAAACTTCCATGAAACTCATCCAATGAATGCAAGTGTAAACTCTAGATGAGCTTACCAATGAAAAGCTGAAGGGGTTTCGTCCTTAGCCTTGAATCCTAAAGACTTTTCGTTCTCTGGATTGTCTCTTGTAGGGTTTCATCCACAAGAGGGTTTCAGCTTCAAGAGCCAAACTCAATGAGAGAAGAAATAAAATGTCATAATAAGCAAATGAGCCTTGAAATCTCTTTTTATAAACCATATTCTTCTAATTCTTCATTGAGGGGGTGAAACCCTAAAATAACTTAAAGCACCTTTTTAATATTTTATTATTTCCTTATGTCCCCTTGGCACTTTATTTAATTATTTAAAACACACATGACCCTTATATCTCCCCCTTTATTATCATATTTCATTTTACTTTATTTCACTATCAAAAGCCACACTTAAGGGAAAATAACATCACACTTAATAAAAATAACCTTATAACTCCTAAAAATAAAATATTCTGCCCCTCACACACATTGGCCCCCTTTGTTTTAATTCTTTTATTTTTCCAAAGGCCACATAAAATACTATCTCACCACAACACAACTATGTACAAAGGGAAATCTAAAAAATGGGTCATTACAATACCTCCCCCCTCAAATTGCTTGACCCCAAGCAATTGAGAGCTGGGTGAGAGAGGATTTGTGATCCTTCCCAAGTAGAGTCCTCCATTGGCAATCCCTTACATTTGATCAAGTATTCACGGATGACTCTACTCCTCAACTTCTTCTTTTTCACCTCAAGGATGGATTCAGGTGCCAATATGAGTTTTCCTTCATCATCAAGTGGAGGCAATTCCTGCGAAGATATTACATGTTGTCCCAATGCCTTCTTCAAACAAGAAACATGAAAAACATTGTGAATCTTACTGTGAGAAGGGAGTTCCAATTCGTATGCTACCTCACCAATCCTTCGTAATACCTTGTATGGACCATAAAACTTTGGTTTCAGCTTCTCTTTTCCACTAGTCTTCAAAGAAGATTGTCTATATGGTTGAAGCCTCAAATAAACCATATCCCCTACCTCAAAAAACCTCTCAATTCCTTGCTGATCAGCGTACTTCTTCTGCTGATTTTGTGCCATAGGTATGTTATCTTTGAGTGCCTTCAACAAATCTTGATGCCCTTGAATGAAGTCTTGAGCTTTTGGTACCTTGCTATCAAATAATAAGACATCAACAAGATTAGGTGCATCATAACCATAAACAGCCATGAATGGAGTCATTTTTATGGACATATGGTAGGTGGTGTTGTAACAAAACTCAGCCATGTATAACCATTTAGCCCAAGCATTCTGCTGCCCTGAAATATAATTTCTCAAGTACCCCTCCAACCATTTATTCACTATCTCCGTTTGGCTATCCGTTTGAGGGTGATAGCTAGTACTTGGAGTGAGTTGAGTGCCACTAAGCTTGAAGAGCTCTTGTCAAAATGCACTCATAAATTTGGGATCTCTATCACTGGCAATTGTTTTAGGTAGCCCATGTAGCCTAAAAATCTCTTTGAAAGACTACCAATTAATTGCCTGTAAGTTGTAGCATCAACTAACTGAGAGTTGGAGCTTAGAGAAATAGTAATTCCAGGAGAGACTAGGATCGCAGCATATCTACACTCTTCCATTCCAAACTTCTGTAAGATGTTTGATATATGCCTAGATTGACTGAGATAAGTACAATCCTTGTATTGATATACTTGCATTCCAAGATAGTAGTGCAAGAGACCAAGATCAATCATTTCAAACGTTGCCTTAAGTTTGTGTTGGGATGAAACCTTTCCCACCGGCCTAGGATCGCCTGCACACGATCGAGACGGGGAAAGCACCTAGCATTTAGGTGAGATAGTGTAACTTACCTCCTCTTGAAAGGACTGAAACCCCAAGGTTTATTCGTGTTCCCGTTGAAGTTGCACAATTTTATATATGCGATGATCAAGGGAATGAACTCAACTAGTTTGGATAGAGGTAAAGGCTTTTAACTCACGTTTTTTTATAGGGACAAGGTGTTTTTGCGATGATTGAAAGTTGCTTTGGTTTTATAAAAAAAAGAATGCAGGAAAGATAAAATAAGCAAATAAACAGAAAATAGGAAAAGGGTGAAAATGATCCAATACTGGTCAAGTCACAAGGCGACTGTCACGACAAAGCATTGTCTAAAAGGAGACGTTTTCTAATCGGTTATGAAGTTTAGGTTCATTCAATCTAGTTCAAAGTGAATGACTATTGTCCAATAAGCTTTGAATCTAGAGCAAGAAGCAGGGCTGATTGTTGGTACTCCGCGGACGGGACCGATGCAATCAAAGGAAACAGCATAGAACGCGTGCTTTGGAACAAGTTTGAACAAAAACTTCAAATAAGATGTAAAAAAGAAACCAATTCAAAATACATTTTGTCTAATTGTGCAAGAGGCAAAAGATGGCAAACTTGGAGCAATTCAAGATATTTTTAAAAGTTTGAACAACTATTTTTTCCTCAAACTCTTGAGTTTTCAAGGAAAGAAGCGAAAATATTTGAATTGTGAAAGAAAGCCACAAATAAAACCCATTCACCACTCCACGTATGACAAGTCTCTTGAGAAAATATGTAACACTTTGTATTAGATTTTGGTATTCACTTCGAAGTTTGGATCACTCAAAAATTTGGAGTTTTTTGGCCTTGAAAAACTGTTTTTTGTGTTTTTTCACTTTTTTTCAAAAAACTTGAAAATGGTGAAAATGGCCAAAAGATAGGGGGGTCCGAAATTTTGAAAATTTTTAAAAAGTGGATTTGACCTAATGGGTGGATAGAGGATGGAATTCTAAGATTATTGAGAAAATTTGAGATGGTTTTGAGCTCTTTAGGATCTTAGGGTCAAATTTCAAGTTTTTGAGCAAGTTTGTGAGGTTTTGTGCGGATTTTGCTCGAAATTGTTGCATGGAGGCTCAAAGAGAGTGTTATGGAGCAAATGAAAGGCTTAAAGGAGTATTTATAGGATTTTCGTGCCTTTTGCATGCTCCTTAGTGGGTTTCTTGACCTAAAAAGTGCTCTAGGGGTGCATTTTGCGTGTTTCTTAAGATTTTTGGCTTTGAAACACTCCATCGACTTGAAAATCAGCACCTAACCTTTTGAGGCACTTCCTTTGGTCAAAATTGACAAATTCAAAGTTTAGATGTCCTTATTTTCTCCTTCTCCACCCAATCAAATGCTAAAATTTGAGTTTTGGTGGATTTTTGAGCTTTCTCCTTGCATCTAGGCGCCATTTTTCATTTTTTTGAAGTTTCCAATGGCTTGCAAACCTGCACCTAGGATTTTGAGCCACTTCTAGTGCTCAATTTGGAAAATTTGTAAGTTTCAAGGTGCTAGAAATCATGTTTTCCATGCATTTGACCCCCTAAGTTCGAATTTCAAGGCAAAAATTTGAATCTTCTTCATCCTAGGCGCCAAATTTCACTCCATTGGATTTCCAATGGCATGAAAACCTGCGCCTAACCTTTAGGTGCCCTTCTCTTGCTCAAATTTGAAATTTTGTAGTTCTAAATGAGCTCAAAATGGGGTTTTTCGCCTAATGGACACCTTAGGATGAATTTTTGATGCATTTTTCACTTATCCCTCCAAGTTAGGCGCCATTTTTCATCCCTATGGAATTAGAAACATTTGCAAACCTGCGCCTAGCCTTTGGAGGGTCAAAACTTGCTCAAAATCGAATTTTTCATGACTTAAATGTGCTAGAAATCACATTTTACACCTTGTAGACCCCTCAAACTTGAGTTTTGACCAACTTTTATCAAATTTTTTTATTTTAGGTGCCATTTTTAATCCCATTGGATTTCCATAGCTATCAAAACCTGCGCCTAGCATTTGGAGGGTCAAAACTTGCTCAAAATCGAGTTTTTCATGACCTAAATGTGCTAGAAACCACATTTTACACCTTGTAGACCCCTCAAACTTGAGTTTTGACCAACTTTTATCAAATTTTTTGATTTTAGGTGCCATTTTTCACTTCATTGGAATTGGAAATATCTAGAAACTTGCGCCTAGCATTTTGGGGGTCCTTACTTGCTCAAAACTAAAAATTTTGAGACCTAATGTGGCTTAGAAACATCCTTTCCACTCATTCATGCATTTAGATTTCACTTTTGATGCATTTCCACTTTTTCTTTACTATCTAGGCACCAAAATGCATCTCTATGGATTTCCCATAGGCTTGAAAAACTGCGCCCAGCCTTAGAGTGGTCAAAACTTGTTCAAAATTGAAAATTTCGAGTCTTAAACATGATAGAATTCATCTTATCTCTCCAAATATGCTCTTATACTCGTATTCCAATGCCATTTGTATTTATCTCTGAGCAACAAGCACCATTTTCCCCTTACTTGAATTTCCAACACTTTGGAAAAACGTGCCTTGGGCTAAGACTACTCAAACTTGCATTTTCGAACCATTCCAGACTCATTTTGTACATTTCTAGCCACTCCTGATGTTTCCGAGCTCAAACTTGATCAAAACGCCCCTTTCGACACCTTTGAGCTCAAACTGTGCATTTTCGATGATTTTCGAGCTCAAACGGTGCAAAAACAACCATTTCCGCCTATTCGGGCTCAAAGTTGTCACTTTCTATCATTTTCGGCATTTTCGGGCTCAAAGTATCCAATCCTGCCTATTTCCGGGATTTTTGGGCCCTTAGTGTGAAAAAATGACCTTTTCCAGCATTTTCGATGTTTTCGAGCATTCCTGGCCATTCTGGGCTTAACTCGTCACTTTTGATCATTTCCGAGTTTTTCGGACTCAAATCGTGCAAAATGCACCTTTTTTTTATCATACTAACCATTTCTGAGCCCAAAAGTGACCAAAACATGCTTTTCTACCTTACTTGCCCTTTTCTGGCTTTCTGGGGTCAACTTTGACAAAAAATGTCCATTTTTGTCATCCTTGTCATTTTCAAGACACCCGAACTCAAACTTGACAAAAACGCTCATTTTTGCTACTTAAGTACCTCTGCACTCAAATTTTGCAAAAAACGCACCTTTGCGATGCTAGGTACATATGAGCTCAATTTCTGAAAAAACGCTCTTTTCTTGTCAACTCTACCAGCCTTGCGCTCAAATGCTATGAAAACACGCCCTTTTATGCTCTGTTGGTCGCTTGATTAAAAACTACCTTCCTGGTCACTGCCGTGATCCAAAACTACATTTTGCTTGATGTCACTTGAAACCGGGCCATGAATGGCCCTTGGACGCATTGAACTGATTCGGTGCCTCTATGGGTACCTATATGCACTGCTTCAACACTCAACCACTCTAATTCTGCATTCTGGTTGTTGTCTAGTCATCTTCGAGCAATGTCGTCTATTGGTCGAGTTGAAAAAGTTTCCATCCTTGAGCTACAGAAAGAGCAAGGATTATTCTCACAGTAGGCATCTTTGCCACGAGAGCAAAGGTTTCCTCATAATCTATACCGTATTTCTGAGCAAAACCTTTGGCTACTAACCTTGCCTTGTATTTCTCAATATCTCTAACTGAATTGAACTTGACTTTGAAGATCATTGTCAATCACATTTTTCTCATTGGGATAAAGAACCAAATCCCAAGTTTTATTTTTCATAAGCGCTTCATACTCCACTTTCATGGCTTCCATCCAGCACTCATGCTTAGAAGCTTCTTTGAAGATTGAGGGCTCATGCTTAGTGTTAATCTTAGCAATTAAGGATTTGTTCAAGGTCATGCTCCTTGTAACCCTTTGTGTCGGAGAATTTTGTTCTTGTGGTGACTTGTCTACATCAATATCTAACCAACTAGGAGCAACTGAAGAATCCTCTAGATCAACAACATTTTCTTAGAAGTAGAATCATCAGGAAGTTCATTGAACTTTACATCCCTTGAAACGAACACTACTTTATAGGATGGAGAGTAGAGTATGTAACCTCTATGCTGATTGTCATAACCTACAAAGATGCATTTTTCTGCTATTTTGTTCAACTTCTTTCTTTTCTTATAAACAATGTAGAAGAATGTTTCACAACCAAACACCCTAAGGTGAGAAATGTTAGGTTTTTTTTCTGACCAAGCCTCAAAAGGAGTTTTACTCGGAATGGCTTTTGTGGGACATCTATTTAAGGTGTAAATAGTAATGCTCACAGCTTCACCCCACAAGAATTTAGGAAGATTACCCAACATGCATCTAGCCATCTCCATAATTGTTCTATTTTTCCTTTCGGCAACACCGTTCTGCTGAGGAGTGTAAGGAATCGTAAACTGCCTCTTGATTCCATACATAGCATAAAAGTCATTGAACTCATTGCTATTATATTCTCCCCC
>Ga0115851_101186_pt1 | contig 13434 bp, 10 predicted proteins | sample InSIn2gowninarea_FD_83865 | JGI IMG/M metagenome (GOLD analysis project Ga0115851, IMG submission 83865)
AGAGGGCCATCCACGAGCTATTGGCACTTGGGCATATCAAGCCCAGTTCTAGCCCTTTTGCTTCATCAGTTGTGCTAGTGAAGAAGAAGGATGGGTCCCTCCATATGTGCATAGATTACCGAGCCCTCAACAAGAAGACATTGAAGAACCGCTACCCCATCCGACATATAAATGAGTTGATGGATGAGTTGAGGGGCGCGAAGTTATTTTCGAAGATTGATTTGAGGTCGAGGTACCATCAGATCCAGGTGAGGGACCCGGATGTCCCTAAGACAGCATTCCAATGCCATTATGGGCACTTTGAGTTCTTGGTTATGTCATTTGGATTGACAAATGACCTTCCAGTCATGCATGAACCATGTATTTTGTGGGGAGTTGAGGAAGTTTGTGTTGGTGTTCTTGTTGAAGAAAGTGTAACTAGGTTCGGTCTTCATAAATGTAATTTTGATATTTGTATTTATACAAAAAAAAGAAATATTATTTTTGTTATATTTATCAATGAGTTTCTTGCTCATTGAAATAGGTCTAGCACATGTCAAAGTGCTATAGGTAAGTCAAAGAGTCAAAAGAAAATGTTGAAGACCCTTAGGGCATGTTACAGCATGTATATATTTGTATGAGTCAAAAGAATACCTCCAAGCAAAGTCACAAGTCCTCCATGTAACGACATCACCAAAAGAAGCAATTCCGAAGAAGAAAAGTCAAGTCGGCCTAAAGGAGGGATAGACCTCTATATATAGAGGTTGTCCACTCCAACAACAAGCAATCATACCTCTGAAATCAACGAGAAAGAGAAGTTGAGTAAAGGGTGAATAAAGACAAGTATAAGGAGCCTCTAGTGTAGTGAAGAAGCAGACATAACCAAAGTTTAAAGGACTGTTTTTAGCGTGAATTGCAGTCACACGTGCGAGGAAAGGAGGGTTGTCTACGGTCACTATAGCAGCAACATCATAGTTGCTCATCTCTCATTGTTTGGGCTAGAAACTTAGGCATATAGGCCTCCTACTCAAGCGAAAAAGAGGCTCTCTCAAGCAAAGTAGAAAAGAGTCAAATACACAAGGAAACCTCTCACGCGTGCGAGAAACTAGGGCTCAATATTGTCACATCCAGCCTGCAACCTCAAATCAAGAAGGAGCTCGGTTGGTCAGGAGAAGGAAGGTATCCTCATTAGTGAAGGACCTCACTAAGGATCAAAGATAAAGTATCTCTTCTAAGAGCTAACATAACAAGGACTATCATCAGTTGCCAAAAGAAGAACGAAGTGTTGGAAGAAGGGAGACAAAGCGTCAAGAAAAGAAGTACAAGAAGAAGGATTTGACTTGTGCTTGGAGGATATTCTTGTCAAGGGTCTAGGGTTTGGCATTGATCAATAAAAGCTTCAATAAGAGAAATTTACAAAAGGGTTTTCCTCTCTAAGAGAGAGATGTTTTGCCCTGGCAGAGAGCCAACATCTTGTGTTCTTGTTTCTTGTGTTTTGGTAGCAGTTTGATGAAGTAAACACACATACACTAATAAGAAGAGAAGAAGATTAAGCTAACAAGATAAATTGTAAAAGCGCTTCACAAATTGTTATCAAGTCTAGAAGAATCCTATTATATCTAATTGCCCTAGATTCTTCAACATGGAATCGGAGCTAAGGTGACACATCAAGGAAAAAGGGCATCTCAAGAACACTCATAAGGTGAATCATCAAGGAAGGACATCTCAAGAACAACTACAAGGTTGAAGCATCAAGCCAAGAAGTCTCAAACACATCAAGGACAAGAAGATCTACCATCTACTATTCATCAAGGACTACAAAGCAAGAAGCCTTTCATACAAAGACACCTACAAGAAAATCAAGTCAAAGAAAGACCTACATCAAACTACACCGTCTTCAAGGGAAGAAGCACTACAAGTCAAGTCTTACTCTCCAAGCAAATCTCATCATCAAATAATTCTATTTGAAGGAAGGAGTTTGAAGATTCAGGAAGGCAAGCCATCAAGTCTTCAAGAAGAAAGCAAGACTATGACATCACAAAACTCTATCAAGTATATGTCCCCTCCTAAATATACCTCAATGTATTTTTACAAGGAGAGCAACACATTGGTTGGGACCACTAACTTCCTTGCATGGAAGAAGATGACAGATTTACTTCTCAAGGAGAATGAACTTCTAGACCTCATCAAAGGGAATATCACTATCCCTGCTAAGGAACAAACTCAAGCCTTAGCCAAGTATAATACGGATGAGACACGAGCTCAAAGGATTCTAATAGAATCTATCAAGAACTCTCTCATTCCTTATGTCTCCAAATTTGAAACATCAAAAGAAATCTGTGATAAACTAATAGAGCTATTCTCGATAAGCACAGCTGGAGAAGTGATATCTCTACGAAATGATTTGTACAAAATGAAGATATCAAAGGAAGGGATAGCTCCCTACTTCATGAAGATCTCTAAGATGAGAGATCAACTTCAAGAACTAGGAGAAGTCATGTCTGATAGAGAAATGACAATTGTAGTACTCAATGCTCTACCTAAGGATTGAGGCAACTTCACATCAAGCACATATGCCAAGAAGGAAGCTACCCCACTAAGTGAACTATGCTCTCTATGCAAGATAGAGGAAACTAGACTCAAAGCAAAGGATGATGTGGGATCAAAGGAGCAAGCATTTGCTACCATGGCCAAGAGAGGGAAAATTTGGCAAATTTGGTCCACGAAGAAAAAGCAATAGAGATATGTCCAAAGTCCAATGGTTTGGATACCAAGAATATGGACACTACAAAAGGGATTGTCCCAAACTTAAGAAGGACAACCACAACAAGAGAAAAAGGGAAGAAGTTCACATAACTCAAGAGGTGAAAGAAGAAGACAAGAAGCAGAGGAAGGAAGACTTCCAAATCTCTACTATGACTAAGTCAACCTCTTTACTTAAATCTTCTTTCAAAGTTTTGAGTAGCATAGGAGCATATAGAGATAGGATAGAATGCATGGTTAAGTAACATCTTCTAGAATATAGGAGCATGGTGTAGATATAGCTCAAGATATTCATATAGAAGGAGCATACCTATTATAGGACCTCATCCAAAATGAAAGAATAATTGATCATGATTAAGAATCTTAGAAGGCCTATATCATCAAAAGGAAGAAACATATGCAAGATAAGGGTCTTCAAGATCCTCTAATAGAATCTTCAAATGAAGGTTGATAAATAAGAACAGATGTCTCAATGGGAGTCCCATTTATGGGATTCAAGAAAGGATGATGTGCAGGCAAGAAAAGATGAAGCAAGAAAGGCTACACCAATCAATAACAACCATCAAATGAAGCCAAGATGATCAAAGCAAAATCAAGATGAGGTATGTATACATCAAAGTTTAAGTCATGTCATCATATATATTATTGAGTCATAGGAATAGTTCTAAAACATGATCAAGCATAAAAGGATCTCTTTCACCAATGACATGCTCAAAAGCATGTACTACAATACAAAGAAGGTCAACATGAAGAAGTGCTCCCATAAGGAGTATAAGGTGGTTGACTAATCAATCCAAGAAGAAGCAAATGAAGAAAGAGATCAAGCATGTGAAGAACACCATGGTCACAAAGAATCACTATCTGACAAGATCCATTAAAGACATCTCCCGAAAGAAGGCATGACAACTCTGACGAAGGAAGAAAAAGATCAAAGGACCCTTGACACCTATGAAGGTCTTGGAGATATTAAGGTGTAGATAACTGATTCAACTCTATAAAGATGTCATGATGAAGAAGCCATCCAAGCACTATTTGATGTTGAAGCAATATCAGGATGAAGTCATGAAGGGCTACTAAATCCAAGTATGGGAACAAGCAAGTACAACAAAGCATCTATGTGATAAATATTCCGAAGCATGGTCAAATGACAAAGGAGTAGCTAGATGACAAAAAAACCTGACATATATCAAGAATGCCACGTTCCACGAAGGAAGCAATGACATGACAAGCCAGGAAAGAAAGTGATCGATGGTCGATGTCCTACCAAGAAGAAGTTCAAAAAAAGACTTCATGACATCAAAAGAAAGGAGGAGATCAAGCAGCTGAAGGACCCATGAAGAAGAAGTTGTTGATGAATGGACAAGGACCTTGATCAAGTTTCTGGTCAGAGGAAACTTGGGTATGTCTTCCTCAATTAAGAGGAAGAGATGGACACAACATTCTTGTCTTCACTTGGGAATAAAGAATGGAAGGATTGAGTAATCATCTGACATCCAATACTCTTTGAGGATGTGTAGGGCATCCAAGATAAGAGTAGGCAAGAGGACCGATATTCTTTGAGGGTTGGGAATCCAAGACAAAAATAGTCCTAGAAGGTCATACTCAAGTGAAAACCTGGGTGGGTATGTACCTTGAGAGACAGTGATTAAGTGTCTATAAGTCATTGGTCTCGCCAACATTGTGCTCTAATCTTATAAGAGATAGAGTTGTTAGTCAAGGCCTTGCTATAAACAATGTTGGTTACTATGATGTTATAACAAATGGATTGCCATTCTGGTTTCTCTTATGTGAATTCTTCAAGATTGAAAAGTTAGCCAAACACCTTGTAATGATCTATGAATACCTCCCTAGTTAAGAGGGAGTGTTAAAGAAAGTGTAACTAGGTTTAGTCTTCATAAATGTAATTTTGATATTTGCATTTATACAAGAAAAGAAATATTATTTTTGTTATATTTATCAATGAGTTTCTTGCTCATTGAAATAGGTCTAGCGCATGTCGAAGTGTTATAGGTAAGTCAAAGACTCAAAAGAAAATGTTGAAGACCCTTAAGGGCATGTTACAACATGTATATATTTGTATAAGAGTCAAAAGAATACCTCCAAGCAAAGTCACAAGTCCTCCATGCAACGACATCACCAAAAGAAGCAATTTCAAAGAAGAAAAGTCAAGTCAGCATACAATATCCTAGTCGACCTAAAGGAGGGACAAACCTCTATATATAGAGGTTGTTCACTCCTCCAATGACAAGTAATCATAACTCTGAAATCAGCGAGCAAGAGAATCCGAGTAAAGGGTGAAGAAAGACAAGTATAAGGAGCCTCTAGTGCAGTGAAGAAGGAGGAGATATAACCGAAGTTTAAAGCATTGTTTTTAGGGTGAATTGCAGTCACACGTGCGAGGAAAGGAGGGTTGTTTGCGATCACTACAACAACAACATCACAGTTTCTCATCTCTCACTATTTGGGCTAGAAACGTAGGCCTATAAGGCCTCCTACTCAAGAGAAGGAGAAAAGAGTCAAATACATAAGGAAACCTCTCACACGTGCGAGAAACTAGGGTTGCAATACTGTCACATCAAGTTTGCAACCTCACATCAAGAAGGAGCTCGGTTGGTCAAGAGAAAGAAGGTATCCTCATTAGTGAAGGACCTCGCTAAGGATCAAAGATAAAGTATCTCTTCTAAGAGCTAACATAACAAGGACTATCATCAGTTGCTGGAAGAAGAACGAAGTGTCGGTAAACAAAGTGAAAGAAAAAGGATTTGACTTGTGTTTGGAGGATATTCTTGTCAAGGGTCTAGGGTTTGGCAATGATCAATAGAAGCTTCAATAAAAGAAATTTATGAAAGGGTTTTCCTCTCTAAGAGAGAGGTTTTGCCCTGGCAAAGAACCAACATCTTGTGTTCTTGTTTCTTGTGTTTTGGTAGTAGTTTGATGAAGTAAACACACATACACTAATAAGAAGAGAAGCAGACTAAGCTAACAAGATAAATTCTAAAAGTGCTTCACAAATTGTTATAAAGTCTAGAAGAATCTTATTATATCTAATTGCCCTAGATTCTTCAACAATTCTTTGTTGACATACCAATTTACAACAGGAGTTGGGATGAGCACTTGCAGCACCTTGAGACAGTACCGCGCATTCTGGAGGATCAGCAGTTCTATGCTAAATTGTCCAAGTGTGAGTTTGGGTTGGCTGGGATGCTCTATCTAGGGCACATCACTGGGGTGGAATCGTGGATGGTGTGAGAGTACGAGGAGAAGATCTAAGCTATCCAGGATTGGCTAGAGCCTCAGAATGTGACCGAGTTGAGGGGTTTCATGGGCATCTGCACTTATTACATGAAGTTTGTGAAGGACTTCTCCCAACTAGCAACACCCCTCACTGACTTGACAAAGAAAGGGACATTCCAGTGGACCACTACAGCGCAGGAGGCTTTTAACCGCCTCAAGGAGATCACGAGTAGTTGTCTAGTGTCGGCACTCCCTAACTTCACTCAACCTTTCGTGTTGGAGTGTGATGCATCAGGAGTGGGTTTGGGGGTCGTGTTGATGCAGGGTCGACACCCCATAGCTTTCGAGAGTCGGAAGCTACTGCCCCATGAGTTACTGTACTCCATATATGATAAGGAGATGTTGGCCATCATGCATGCGTTGGCCAAGTTCAAGCAGTATTTGGTGGGGAATAGGTCTAAAGTCAAAACAGATCACAATAGCCTCAAATTCTTCTTGGAGCATAAACAGTTACAGCAAAGGTAGCAAAAGTGGGTGAGAAAGCTCCAAGCATATAACTTTGGCATTAAGTATGTCAAAGGAAAGCACAACGTGGTGGTTGATGTGTTGTCTAGGAGGCCAGCCACTCTTTCTCTAATAAGCATTGCCCCGGATTGGAGGGCACAGCTACTAGTGGAGTGCTCCAAGGATCGATTCGCGTGTGAGGTCCTTGATGGGTTGGTGATAAATGACTGGTACAAGGTGATGAACAAGGTGATCTACTTTCGAGACCGGATTTACTCGGTACCCAACTCCCAACTAAGGGAGAAGATTCTACACGCTGCCCAAGACTCACCACTAGCAATGCACCAAGTGTTCACAAAGACATACAGGGCCATTAGAGAGCGCTTTGCATGGAGGGGCCTCAAGGATGATGTTTTGAGGCATATCCGAGAGTGTAACACATGCCAGTGGAATAAAGGTGAGCAGTCACACCCCTCAGACCTATTGCAACCACTTCCCATTCCTAAGGGTAAATGGGAGAGCATATAGATGGATTCCGGCTTGCCCACAGTACAGAGCAAAGACTGCATTTAGGTAGTGGTGAGCCGCCTGACAAAGTTTGCTCATTTCTTCACCATTTCAACCCGGTACTCGGCCTCACAAGTGGCTGAATTGTTCCTTAGGGAGGTGTTTCGGCTACATGGTCTCCCAAAGACCATTGTAAGTGACCAGGACAGTCGGTTCATGGGTGGATTTTGGCAGGAGTTGTTTCGGTTGGTGGGTACTGAGCTCACTCTAAGTACCAGTTATCACCCTCAGACAAACAAGCAGACAGAGATAGTTAACAAGTGGTTGGAGGGCTACTTAGAAAATTATATATTACGGAGCAATGGAACACATAAAATATTGCAGAAATATAAATACAGAAAACGCACAAAACAAGAGAGACACAGATATACGTGGTTCACCCAGTTTGGGCTACGTCCACCCCGAAAAGCCAGTCCTTCCTTTTCTATTATCCAACAAAATGAAGAGACACAACCTACAGCAAAACCGCTGTAATATCCTCTGTTTTCTCTCACAGTCTCACCTCTTTTTTTCACGCTCACCGAATACACATCTATCTATTACAGCCTCAAATACAATGCCCTCATATAAAGAGGGGGTTGCCTTCTAGGGCAAAAAACCCTAAACTAAACATAAGTTCTACCGTCAGATCATCCGCCTAATGAACGGCCCAGATTGACTAGAAATTACTATACTTTTACAAGGCAATTTTACAGCTGTTCTTAGCTTCGGGGGCGCTGCCCCCGAAACCCCCCGCCAGGGGGGGACTCCCAAAAGTCGCTGCCGCCCCCCCCTGGACCCCCCACGGCAGCGATTATTTTACGGGCGGCGTTGCCACCCCATTTTGAACTGGGGTCCAATGTGTCGGTACTATAGAAGATAATCAGGCTCCACACCCAACAATATATGTTCCTGAAATTCTTTATAGCTAATCTAGCCAGGTATTTCTGAGATGATACTGAATGTCCTTGCTCATCGCGCAATTCCCAAATAGTGTTGATGGCTTTGCATCTGTTGAAAAGTTTATGATAGAACTTTGTGTTATCATCTCCTTCGGTGAGCCATATTGCCCTACTCCTGAGCCTCCAGCTTTCTTCCCTTTCCTTTAGGATTTGAGAGCGCTTCAAGATGTGGGAAGTGTAGAGTTATTTGCTCTCTGGTGTAGGAAAGGTGTCGTTAAATGTGTCCTCATGCGTAGCAATGGCCCTCTCTACCTCCCTCAGAGAGTTGTCATCATTCATACGCTTTTAGTGAGCCCAAATTATAGAGATCCTTTTTAGTTCAAATAATTTCCTTATAAAGCCTTCAATATGATCCTCTCTGTCCAGAATAGGGTTGGTCTGCCAAAAGGTAGCAACCAACTTTATATGCGTATAGTCTTTTAGTCAAGAGGCATTAAATTTGAAGGGGCTCTTAATCTTCTGATTTTCATTAGCCATTTCCAAGAATATTGGTCGATGATCTGAGATGCCTCCAGTCCCAACCCATTGACGAATGCAAGAAAGTATTCTTAGAAGAGCTTCCTTGATGAGAAATATCTCAAGTCTTCTGGCCAAACTGTGGTCTCCACTGCGATTATTTGTCCAAGTAAATTGAATCTTGGTCGAAGGAATGTCCACCCACTAATGTTCCTCAAGTAGGTTAGAGATAGTATCAGATAAGAAGTCTACCTGGGCTGAGTGTCCCCAAGATTTTCAAAAGCCCAGCGAAAAATATAAATCCCCTCCAAGAATGATGTTGTCTGCCTGTAGGAGGTCAGAGTCTAGTAAGTTTCTCCAGTAGTTTTCCCTATCAGCACAAGGTCCATAAACATTGATTATGCGTATTTCCATCTCAATAGGGTGGGAAAAAATATCTAATCCTATGAAGCCTCTACCTCCCCAAATATTCATGATCTCCAAAGCTTTGTTACTTATCCCAATTGTGAAAGCCCCAGATCTCCCAGACGCATCCAATGCATGGAAGGTCCAATTAGGCAGCTAGGAATTGAGTGAGTGAATTAGAGGTTTGGCTAAACAGAGCGTTTCTTATAGAAATATAATGTATAACTAAGACGAACTGAGAAGTCTTCTGAGTGCTAGTTTTTTGGGGATGCTAGAAAACCCTATGCAATTGAATGATAAGATCTTCATGAAGGGTGAGTCTGCAGGCCATTCTAGCTCTAAGGGCCCTGGAAATGGTTTGTTGTCACCCGAGGGAAACTTCTTCACCCGTGGTATGTCTGGATTTTGTGAGGCGAGAAGGTCGACCTCTTGAGTTCTTATGGGTAACATGGGTAGCCTCAGGGTCCATACCAAATGCAACGAAGCTTCTTTCCTTCGATCTGGAACACATAGAGTACCAGGGAGATACGGAGGGGAAGGGGATGGAGTGGGATGGGAGGGAGGAATATGACAGGGATGGAATGCAGGGGGATGAGGCAGGAGAGGGGAGAGGGAGGGAGCAGATAAGGGTGGATGGAGGGGTAAGGCCCTGAGTTCTAAGAGAACCCACAGAGGCCATGAGCGTTGATAGGGGGGAATATGTGCAATTGATAGAATGAGATGCAATAACTTCAGATATACTAGATACAAGATGAATGTGAGAGGAGGATGAAAGTAACATACCTGGCGTCGAGATGTCCTCCTGATCAGGTGCAGTGCAAGCTTGTGGAGGAGGCGATGGAGGGTGTGTATCTGAGGTACCCTTTACCACCTTCGCTTTATTAGAAGTACCATGGGACTCCCCTGCATCCTTGATGCGCTCCTCATGACTCTTATTTGAATTTTTCGGAGGGGGATTTCCCATAGGATGATCAGTCTCTGAGCCCTGTACATTATCCCTGATTTTTTGAAGGAGAAGAAAATCCTTATATATATGCCCCACTTTGTGGCATCTGCGATAGCGATACGGAATACCTTCATAGTCAATGATCCATTTGCATGATGTGTCCCTCCATTGAATAGTAATGAATTCTTCTAATCCACCCCTAGTGTCCAGATTGATGAGAATCCGAGAATAAGCCATCATGCTTGTGTGATGGTAGGATTTGTCATAGTCCATGTAGGAGCCTATCACATTGCCAATCCTCTGGAAGATGTATTTTGACCAGTATTGTAGGGGAAGGCCTAGGAGCCGAATCCAAGCTGGTCCAATGCCTATTTTCTCAATATCAAGGTCAAAGAGGGGTGTCCATCGCTTGAGGAGCACTGAGGCGTGTTCAAAATGCCAGTAAGAGGACAATACCCAATTGGTATGATCGGCACGAGCGAATCTCAAAGAAAACCATCTCCTCACGAAAGTTTGCACAAAGGGGATGTCCACCAGATGGTGACCCCAAACCTCAAATGCCTAGGTCTTCAAGCGAGCAGCCGTGTAATTCCGACCTCTGATGCATCCAACCAGTACCCTGTCAGCAAAGTCCATAGTCTCTCCCCACTGTATGTCCTCCTCTAATCTGAGAAAGATGTCGTTCACCTTGGATTTAAAACACTTGTACTTACTCTTAGGTCCCAGAGGTGGAGGTTGGTTATGAGACCAATTCGGAGGAGGGGCTAATACAACCGGGAGGGAGGGTTAGGGTTAGACGAGGATAGGTAAGTAAAGCCCGCAGTGACAGGGAGGGAATCGATGGGTGGTGGAATGGCGATGAAATTTCCAAATGGAGGGGCGAATGAGACTTGAGAGGTATAACCAGCCGAAGCTATGGATATCGGAGGGGGAAAATACGGTCGAGTAAATGCTCCAGTCGTCGGGAGGTCCAAACCAGGGTTAGGGTTCAAATAGTCAGAAATGAAACTGAGGGTTTCCGGGGTGTGGGAGGGGGGTAGAAAGTGATGGCCAGGTGTGAGGGTCATCCTGGAGGACCATAGGATGAAATCATGACAGTTCCGCCAAGGAATAAGAAGGGTAACTCTCGATAAGGCCAGAGCTGTACATACCTTCTGATGTGGAGAAAGAGGAGTGCCAGATGGAGACCCATTCCAGCGAGCTCCATAGTAATTAACGGCTTCAAGTTCCTCCATGATGCCAACTGCTTCTTGGAATGGCTGACACCTCAGATAGCAGGTAAACTAGAGAGTGAAACAGTTCTCAGGGAAATAACCATGAACATCAGCTAAAGTGAAACCGTCTGCGGGTTGTCAACCAGGAGATAGCGGCACAACATTACCCCCCTAATATCTCAGCAGGTCAAACAACTCATAGTAGGGTGTGAGGTGATGAACGAGGCGCGATAGCAAAAGGCGGAGGTGCAGGTTAACGGTATCCTAGCATGGTTACTATGATCTGCAGAGAGCCTGAAACCCTAATTGAAACCCTTACGAGCCATCCTTTCTGTGGAAAATAATTTAGTAGACCCCTTTGATTCTTATATTGGTTTGTTGGATTTACTATTTCCCTTCGGTTTACTATTTCCTTGGGTTTTACATATCTTTCTTTGAAATCCTTGGGAATGACCTTCTCAATATCATGGAGAACTGCAGAAGGAGTGGCAAAATATCCCCAACCATCAAATCCACATTCATAGCCCTTATTCCGAAATAAAAAAATCCTGCCTCATACAACGATTTTCGTCCCATTTCCCTCTGTAATTGTCTATACAAAATTATTGCTAAGATCATCGCCAATCGCCTAAAGCATATCCTCTCTCAACACATATCAGCTGAACAGTTTGCATTTCTTCACCACAGACAGATTCATGAAGCTATAGCCATAGCACAGGAACTCCTCCACACTCTGCAAATTAAAAAGCATAAAGGTATGATACTTAAGGTGGACCTATCAAAGGCCTTTGATAGAGAAAATTGGATCTATATCAGACTGTTACTGACCCACCTAGGATTTCCTTTTGCATATATCAAATGGATAATGAGTTGTATAATAGATGTATCTTATAGTGTGCTACTTAATGGGGAAGCTACATCTTTCTTCAATTTGGAAAGAGGCCTCAGATAGGCATGTCCACTCTCGCCCTTACTTTTCTTACTTATCATGGAAGGATTAAGTAGGACTATTACATCTACTCATGGTAGGAACCAACTGTCAAGCATCAAAATAGCTGAGAATTTTTTACTCACTCATCTATTGTTTGTTGATGACATTCTTATATTTTTAAATGGCAGTATAGGGGATACCACAGCTCTCCAGAATATCTTCAATCTTTTTCAACAAGCCACATGGATGGTAATCCTTGATTACTATTGTTGGTTGCACACAACATGAGATCACACACACATCTCAGCACTTTCCTTTAACCACTTTGAATCTGGTAGAGGGTATAAAAAACCTGGGAGTTAGATTAAAGCCTCTCGGATACAGGATAGTGGACTGGACATGGCTTATTGCAAAAGTGGAAAAGAGACTTTAGGTATGGTACCATAAATACCTATCTCGGGCAGGTAGACTGATCCTAATCAAAGCAGTGATTGAAGCCACCCCAGTCTACTGGATGACCCTAGCCTAGATACCAAAAGGTATTTTGAACAGATTACAAAGTATATGCTGTAGATTCTTATGGAAGGGTAACCAACCGGGCAAGATTTTTTCCTGGGTCAAATGGGACACTATTGCAAAACCCAAGAGATAGGGACGATGGGGTATCAAGAGACTTGATCTATTTTCTAGAGCACTGGTGGCTAAGCTCGGCTGGCAACTTATTACCACTAACAGTCTCTGGTCTCGAGTTGCAAAAGTGAAGTATATCTGGCCTATGAATCTGTTCAGACAGTAGCAAGGAATGAGAAATAACATATCCAATATCCGGAAAGCGATCATTGGTAACTACCTCTCCTGCATGAAGGCATCACGTGGCGTATCAAGGAGGGTGATGCTGTTCGAATCGGTTTGGATCCATGGGTAGGCTGCGGCAACACAAATAGACTATCTGTAGACTTAATAAGGTATCTTTATAGCAGGGGCATCACCCACATCAAGCATATTGGCGACAACAAAAACTCTTCTTTTCTTTAGTAGGCATGGATATCGGCATGAGAATTGGACTTACCAGTTCAGTGGCAGCAGGAATGGCAGGACTATACAAACACCCTTACACAGGCACACATTCATCTCACTGATGGACCGGATGAAATAATCTGGGGATTTTCCAAACATGGTGTATATACCCCGAAACAGGGTTATATAAGGCTAATGGAACCGCAAAGGCCTTAGAACATTCTTCCAACTTGGAAATTACTCTGGAAGCTCAAGGCAGCCCCCCCACTCTTGCTTACTGATGTGGAACATCCTTTTTGACAAGATTCCTACCAGGACTAATCTGATGAAGAGATCATTTAATGGCCCATACTGGTGCCACCTGTGTCGTAAAGATGAAGATATTCTGGAGAGCTGTGGTATCCCCTATACTGCCATTTAAAAATATAAGAATGTCATCAACAAACAATAGATGAGTGAGTAAAAAATTCTCAGCTA
>Ga0115851_101187_pt1 | contig 13432 bp, 12 predicted proteins | sample InSIn2gowninarea_FD_83865 | JGI IMG/M metagenome (GOLD analysis project Ga0115851, IMG submission 83865)
GTGATGGCAATTTACCGATAGTAAAGGTTTAGTTTGTTTACCACCAGCCAAATGCTTTTCTACAATCCGCTTAAAACGAGCCATCATCACATCGCGATTAAAACGAGCGTAATTCTGCGCCCACTGCAAATCGTGCCAGTAAGCAGCAAATTCTAGCGTGCCAGAGATAAAGTAAGCTAAATCCGCATCCGGTAAACGAGTATCTGCTAACTTAACTAATTCTTTAGCCGTGCTGATATGATTTTGCGCTAACATATTACCGATATTGCGCGAACCAGAGTGTAACATCAGCCAGACTTGATTTTCGCTATCAAGGCAAACTTCTAAAAAGTGATTTCCTCCACCGAGGGAACCCATTTGGTTCATGGCTTTGCTTTCTAGATGCTGCACTCCTGAATGCAACTCTTTAAAATCAGCCCAACCTTGCCAATTAGTTACAGATTTCTCGACAACTTTATTTTGATTAAATCCAACAGGAATATCTGATTCAATATCCAAACGGATTTTTTTGAGCTTACCTTCTAGTTGTTCGGCGGTAAAGGGAGGAAGATTACGGCATTATTCCTGGTTCAATGGGGGCAAAATCTTTCATTGTAAAAGGGAAAGGTAATGCAGATAGTTATTGCTCTTGTTCGCATGGCGCAGGGCGTTTGATGTCTCGCAATAAGGCAAAACTCAACTTTACCCTTGACGATTTGATTGAGCAAACTAAGGGCGTAGAATGTCGTAAAGATGAAGGTGTTTTAGATGAAATTCCCGGCGCTTATAAGTCAATAGATACGGTAATGAGCAATCAAGCCGATTTAGTGGAAATTGTGGCAACCTTAAAACAAGTTGTGTGCGTGAAGGGTTAATTATTTAGGGCGGGCAAAATGCCCGCTTTTTTAGCAATGGATTTTTATTAGATTCGAGCAGTTGATCGAGATGATGTTTCATTATTCTCAGCCATCAAGACCCAAGTATACTCAGAAATATCGCTCCCGATGTTTTTGACAAACTGATGCGATCACCTTTGCCAATTATCCTATTAGCTATTCCTATTCAACTTATGCTGGCTCAAAAACGTTTAAGATATGCTTACTTTCCTGGCTGCGTCGCTCAAGGGGCTTGCCGGGAGCTAGACTTGTCTACTCAAGCGCTGACAAAAAAGCTCGGAATTGAACTATTTGAACTTAAAAAAGCTGCTTGCTGTGGTTCTGGTACTTTTAAAGAAGATTCTCAATTATTAGAAGATACCGTTAATGCCCGCAATATTGCTTTAGCTGAAGAACTAAAATTGCCTTTACTTACTCATTGCAGCACTTGTCAAGGCGTAATCGGTCATGTTGACGAGCGTTTAAAACAAGCAATGCAAAAAGAGCCAAACTATGTAGAAGAAGTTAACGGCTTACTTGTTAAAGAGGGTTGTGTGCCTTATCAAGGCAGTACCGAAGTCAAGCACCTTTTGTATGCTTTAGTTGCAGATTACGGTCTAGAGGAAATTCAACACAAAGTTACCAAAGCGCTAAAAGGATTGAAATGTGCGGCATTTTATGGCTGCTACTTACTCCGCGCTCAGTCATCAATGCCTTACGATGACCCCATTAGACCCAAAGCAATGGAAGATGTGTTTAGAGCCGTAGGTGCAACACCAGTTTATTATCGTGGTAGAACTCAATGCTGTGGTTGGCCTTTGGCTAGTTACGCAACTACAGAGTCTTTCAAAATGGCGGGGATGCACATCACTGAAGCTATAGCCGAAGGAGCGGATTGTATGGTTACACCTTGCCCGTTGTGCCATCTTAATCTTGATTCTCGCCAGCCGGAAGTAGAAAAAGTAATTGGTAAAAAGCTCGGATTGCCCGTATTACACTTATCCCAGTTAATTGCTTTAGCTCTTGGTATCTCACCAAAGCAACTAGGGTTAGAGCGACATATAGTTTCAACTAAACCAATCTTAGAAAAGATAGCAAGAGCATAATTTCTATGTTGTACTACTTATAGGGCGCTATAAAATTGTCAAAAACTTGTATACGGGGGATTGGGCAAAATATGTAAAGCCGAAGCTCTCCTTTGCTCCCTGCCCGTTAGTTGTGTTTACTCAAGCTAAATTGAAGTACCTTACGTTCGTCAATACTTGGCTATTTAACTTTTTTTTGAGATTGAGTAAGAGAAAAGGCACGCAACAATGGTAGTTTTTGTGTTTATTCTTGCTGCTCTAAAATAATACATTACTTATACCTAATGTAATTTTTGTTTTAACACATTGGTTCAATTACGTATTGCAAATCCGATCGCTTGTGCCAAAATTAAGATTAATACACTCTAAACAATCGTCACAAATAGATATTGACAAATTTACTGTTATTTGCACTAGTTAAATTTAATTTTAAGAAAGATTTACAGGCTCTAATACTTAATCAGGCAAAACCAGTTAATATGCAAAAACTTGTCAGAAAACTTAGCAGAATTAATAGTTACTAAAAGATTGGGTAAATTTTATGCACAGCACAGTACTCCGGGGGCGCTATAAAATTACCAAACTCTTAGGACGCGGTGGTTTTGGGGAAACCTATTTAGCAGAAGATGGCGATCGCCCAGGCAATCCAATTTGTGTGGTTAAACAATTACAACCCAATTCTAATTCTCCAGACATCCTAAAAGCAGCACAAAGATTATTTAATAACGAAGCAGAGATACTTTACAAACTAGGTAGTCACGAGCAAATTCCTCAACTTTTAGCTCACTTTGAACAAAACGATCAATTTTATTTAGTTCAAGAATTTGTTGATGGACACGATCTAAGCGAAGAAATCAACCCAAGTAAGCGATGGAGTGAAGAACAAATAATTGTATTCTTAAAAGAAGTCCTAACAATTTTAAAATTCGTTCACGGGCAAAATGTCATCCACCGAGATATTAAACCATCTAACTTAATTAGGCGGCGACGAGACGACAAAATTTTCTTGATTGACTTTGGCGTAGTAAAAGAAATTCAGCTACCAACTACTGTAAAAACCAACAGCTACCCGACAATTTCTGTCGGTACTCCAGGCTACGTACCGAACGAGCAATTAGGGGGAAAACCCCGTTTTAGTAGTGATATTTATGCTTTGGGTATTACGGCAATTCAAGCGCTAACTAGGCTGTATCCAGAACAAATTACCGAAAATACCCAAACTGGTGAAATTCTGTGGCGGCATCAAGCACAAGTAAGCGATCGCTTGGCGGCTATTTTAGACAAAATGGTACATTCTCATTTTCGCGATCGCTATCAATTTGTCGATCTGGTATTAGAGGATTTACAGAATCTACGGAGTAATGCCCAAGATACTTTTATCTCAAATACTACAAAAAATCAGTTGCCAACTACTAGTTTTTTTGTCCCCGAACCACCAAGTCAACCCCTAAGTGCAGCCGATCGTAAATCTGATTTATCAAATCGGTTGATAAGTTTACCTCTAATTATCGGGCTAATTGGAGCAACGGCTCTTGCAACTTTGTATCTGTCTCATTTGTTAATGCCCAATGAAAAATTAGTACCCACAAGTATAGCTAAGGCAACACCGAAACAAGGGTCTAGATTAAATCAATCTCCAGTTTCCCAGCCTAGCGCTTGGCGATCGCCGACCGCAACACCAATATTTCCTACAATTTCAAATCCAACAATTGAGCGATCGCCTGTCGCCACACCTAACTCGCCAGTAATTTCACCCAACCCAAAAGTTTCTTCAACTCCAGTAACCCCAGCACTTCCAGCAACTTCAGTCCTCCCAGAAATTGCATCGCCAGTAATTACTACGCAAAAAATTAATCCTCCAGCAAAAGTCGCTACACCCGTTGATACGCCTGTATCTTCAACATCTACCACCCAGCCAATTCCTCTTACTGAAGTCAAATGTTCGACGACAAGTGCTGATGCCAATAACCAATCTTTTGTGGAATCGCTTAAAAGCTTAACTATTGGTAGAGCAACTGTTACAGCTATAGCTGAACTTGCAAGTCAAAGTTCTAATAATCCTACTAGCAGTCACATAAAAGCAGATACACCTGCGGGTGTAGATTGTTTGCTCAACCCGCGCGATACAAATAATCAATTTAATACTTTAAAATTAGCTTTCGGTATTAATGATACAAATAAATACTTAAGTAATGTAAGTGCCGATACTAAAGTAAGACTAACAATTTACCTCGACCGCAAAAATATCGGTTCTAAAGAAGTAACTAAGGGGGAGATTAAGACGTGGGGAGTGAATATTGCTAACGTGCAGAATGTTGCTTTAGAAGCGGAATGTATAAAAAACAGTAATGTTCCTAAAGTTTGTCCTGCCCTTGTCTTTACTCAAATAGACTTAAACTAATTGTTAACACTATGTCTTAGTAAATACAAAAAACAAGCCCTAAAGTCAAGTTTTATTTGCTCTAAGGCTTGCTAACTAGATGTTAGGTAGCATTGCATTGCTACTATCTAGAGTAGACTGCTTGGGTAAATAAGCTTTTGCCCCCTAGCCCCTCAACTTGAGGGAAACCGAATCTGAAGTCCCTAGAATTGGGAATTCATTAGACTTTTCGGGATTCACTTCTTGAGGTCTAATACTTTTAGTTATTAGAACTAGCAGTTGATTTTGGAGAAAAAACAGTTTGATTATCTGCTTCGGAACTAGGTAACGTTTCTCGATCTTCTCTACTAACTAATTTGTTACGGGAAAAAACTTAGAGATGCTTGGGCTTGCAACAGATGTTCAGTAACTTTTTGATACCGTAGCCTAAAAGTGGTAAATTGGGGCATTTTACGAGGATTTATTGATTTAATATGCAAATTTCTGCGCTCCGTTCTTTGTTTTATTTTGTCCTAGCAGGAGTCTGTGAAATTGGCGGCGGCTATCTAGTTTGGCTGTGGCTTAAAGAAGGTAAAAGCCCGATGTTGGGATTAATAGGCGGATTGACTTTATTTTTATACGGCATTGTCGCAACTTTACAACCAGGAAACTTTGGGCGAGTTTATGCGGCTTACGGCGGCATTTTTATTTTGCTATCAATGATGTGGGGATGGCAGATTGATGGAGTCCAACCCGATCGCTTTGACTGGTATGGGAGCTTGATTGCTCTAGTTGGTATTTTGGTAATTATGTATGCTCCTCGATAACCTTACGCCTATTTTTAAGTTTTCCTTACTTAAATAGGTACGGTAATCCCTAGCAAAAAGGTAGTAGTTTACAAGTCTTTACCATTACTTTTGAGTGATGTGTTTTTGCAACTGCCTAAGAGTTTGATACATTTCTGGCAATCGATTGTAAACGGCGGCAGCTTTGATATAAAGTTTATGGGCAACTGCCGGAGAACCAGAAACGAGCGCTCCAGGTTCGACATCGCTATGAATTCCAGCTTTAGCAGAAGCGATCGCGCCATTACCAATTTTTGCTTGATTAGCAATGCCGACTTGTCCGGCTAAGATAACGCGATCTCCAACTATTACACCTCCCGCCAAACCCACTTGAGCCGCGATCGCGCAATTTGCACCGATTTGGCAACCATGACCGATATGAACTAGATTATCGAGTTTTGTTTGCCTGCCAATTCGCGTTTCGCCTACCGCCGGGCGATCGATAGTGCTATTACAGCCCACTTCTACCCCAGCTTCTAAAACCGTGATGCCGGACTGCTCCATTTTGTACCAGCCGGTAGGAATGGGGACAAAACCAAAACCTTCAGCGCCAATCACAGCACCGCTATGAATGACACAATCAGAACCGACTTGACTGCGTTCGCCAATCGTACAGTTAGCGTGTAAAGTGGTGCGACTTCCTATATGCACTTGAGGATAAATTACAACATGGGGATAAATGCAAACGTGATCGCCAATTTGTACGTCGGCTTCAATTACTGCATGAGCGCCAATATAAACATCTTTGCCGATTTGGGCAGTGGGATGAATGACTGCCGTAGGATGAATCGTAGGGGTAGGGCGGTAAGGTTGGTAAAATAGTGCGATCGCCTGAGCAAATAGCAAGCGTGGCTGGGAGGTGCTAATCCAAGCTATACCGCGTACTCTTGCTTGAGTTTGCAAAGCTTCATCTAAAGGCAAAATTAAGGCACTAGCTTTAGTTTTAGCGATTTTCGAGGCGAATTTAGCTCCTTCTATATAACTAAGAGTGTTAGAAGTAGCTTCGTCTACCGCAGCAATTCCGGTAAGCTCGACATCGCCATCTGGCAGGCTATTATTACTAGCACTATCGCCTAGTTTTTGAACTACTTCGCTAAATTTCATATTTTGCCGATCTAAACGTAATCCAATATTATTAAATGCTGTTGGGCGTACAAGATGCTAATAAATAAAAATCAAGAGTTAATTACTACCAATAGATTGTCCGGCTATCCATGCTGTTGTCCAAGCACTTTGAAAGTTGAAGCCTCCGGTAACGCCATCAATATCTAAAACTTCTCCCGCAAAATGCAAGCCTGGAATCAGGCGGCTTGCCATGGTTTTAAAGTTGACTTGTTTGAGATTAACACCGCCACAAGTAACAAATTCTTCTTTAAACGCTCCTTTACCTGTAATTTGATAAGCGCCTTGATTAAGTTCTTGAATTAATTGGTTTAAGTTTTTGTTAGATAGTTCTGCCCAACGATCCTCTAATCCTATACCCGTACGTGCGACTATATACTGCCAGAGACGATGAGGCAAGTCAATACCACGATGCAAGGCGATCGCCTTTTTGGGATGTGCTAATTTTACTTGCAATAGTTGCGATCGCAGTTCTTCGCTACTGTGTTGGGGTAGCCAGTTAACGAGCAAAGTTGCTTGATATTTGCAATCGTGCAGTATTCTCGCACCCCAAGCTGATAGTTTGAGTACCGCCGGACCACTTAAACCCCAATGAGTAATTAGCAATGGTGCCGTTTGCTCTAAAGTTTTTCTATCTATCGATAGCTTTAACTTGACGGGATTAGCACTAATTCCGGCTAATTGCTTTAACTGCTGATCGATAATATTAAATGTAAACAGTGAAGGTACGGGTGATTCAATAGTATGACCTAATTTTTGAGCGATTTGATAACCTAATGGATTGCTGCCCGTCGCGAGTAAAATGCGATCGCACTTTAACTTCTCTCCAGTTTTTAGTTCAATTTCAAACCCTGTTGCTTGCTTGACAACGGATATAACCGTTATTCCAGTACGTATTTCTACTCCAGCAAAATGAGCGGCTTTTGTTAAGCATTCAATAATTGTTTCCGAATTATCGGTAATGGGAAACATTCTCCCGTCAGGTTCAGTTTTTAATGTCACGCCTTGACTTGCAAACCAGTTGACCGTATCGGTTGCTTGAAAGCGACTAAAAGCACCGCGTAGAGCTTTTTCACCTCGAGGATAATTTTGGACAAGTCCCATGGGATCGAAGCAAGCATGAGTCACGTTACAACGTCCCCCCCCAGATACGCGGACTTTGGCTAAAGGCTGACGACTAGCTTCTAATAAAGTAACTTGGGTATGGGGATGAGATTTAGCACAAGCAACGGCACCAAAAAAGCCCGCCGCACCACCCCCAATTACCACTACTCGTAACAATTGCATTAAATCCTTAAGTTATCTACAGTTCTAGCCTAACTAATTTAGCGAGTCGCACCACTCCAAACCATCGGGAAGATTTGTTGCTGAATATTCAATATGCAGTACCCGGCGATATATTAGGTTAATGGAGGAAGAAGAACTATGCAGTAGTAGCGGGCGCATAACTAATATGTCTCCAGCTTGCATTTCACAGCTATGCACTTGACGCGATTTTTTCCAGCATTCAATGTCTATAGCAGCAATTTTACCGTGAGGGTGACTGCCGGGAATTATTTTTAGCGCCCCATTGTTGCGATCGCAATTATCTAAATGAATCCTCAGCGTTATTAAGTTTTCCAGTACTTCTATAGGCGGTTGCACGTGAACGATACCAGCTTTTTGCAACCAATTACTAAAACCTGTTACTGACTACTGCTTTTTTACCGTAATAGTGAGGTCTTGATGCCATGCAACTTTCCAATTGGCTTGGGGTGTTTTGTCGAATAAAAATGCTTTGATGGGACGCACCTCAGCTTCTAAAACTGTATGCGCTAACGATACAATTGGCTGACTATAGGCAAGGCTATAAATTTCAGGAATTAATAGAGCGTTGCGGAGAGCATAAGTGCTTTGGCGGCGCTGTTTAGCAAAGGTGCTATTTTTTGCTAGGGAGATTTCTTAAATCAATAAGTCAATATTGTTGCTATCAATTACATTTTTTATCACACAGAAGCCGTCCTCTACTATAGCTTTTTTTTAAGTAAATTTACTCAAGCTCATTAGCTATGGCGATTACTTAACCAAACTTGAGACATAAATTATTTATGCCTCAAGCCCAGGATAAGTCAATATCGTTATTTGTATTTACAATCCTTGGGGGGTAGGTTCAGATCTCTTAATAGCCTCGATTAAAGGATACTGTAGAATTGATGTATCGTAAGGGTTGGGCAAATCTCTAGTCCGAACTACAGGACCGTTATAACCCTGCTTGAGCAACGCATCTTTGTAGAGAATAGTAATAGCTTTAGTGTCAGCATTAATTTCATTTTCTACAAAGGAAGTATTAAGTGAACCAATACCAATTTGCAAGTCTAGCTGTCGCAAGAAAGAACGATTTGTAAAAAAATCTTTATCGTTTGTATAAAACACCTGTTCAAAACGATCGGCGAGGGTTTCATTCGGAGAAAACTGATTGCTGGGGGCAGTTTGGGCTTTTGCTGTCGAACTAATACAAACTGTTGTACATATGGCTACGCCCATTAAAATTTTAAATTTTATCCTCATGTTCTTGTTCCTCACTTGTAAATATTTTGTTTATAGTTGCATCTAGCATCAGTGTTAGCTTATTTTTGGCTTTGCTACAACTATTAAATTTTAATGATGACAAGCCAAATCCCCAACCAGATAAATACGGAACTTTGGGCCGTTAATGCAGACTTAACTAGCTTAAAATCGCATTTACTCGATTTATTTTGCACTCTTGCTTACCAAGAAGGTGATTTTGTACTTTCTTCAGGACAAAAAAGTTCTTACTACATTAATGGTAAACAAGTAACTTTGCATCCTCAAGGCGCAACGGCGATCGCTCGGATATTATTATCTCAACTTCCTTATAATACTCAAGGTGTTGCTGGGCTGACTTTAGGAGCCGATCCTATTGTTACAGCAGTAAGTGTAGTTTCGGTCTACGAAAACCGTCCTATCCCAGCTTTGATTATTCGCAAAGAAGCGAAGGGACATGGAACTATGGCATATATTGAAGGCTTAACTTTGCCGACAGGTGCATCTATCGTAGTACTAGAAGATGTTGTAACTACGGGACAATCGGCATTACAGGCAGTAGAAAAGCTCAAAAAGGCAGGTTATAACGTTAGTGAAGTAATGGCGCTAGTAGATAGACAGCAAGGGGGAGAGGAATTGTATAAGTCGGCGGGTTTAAATTTTCAGTCCATTTTTACCATTACCGATATTCAACAGCGATTTCGGGCAATGTAGAGACGTAGTGCTACGTCTCTACGCACCAAAATTTATGCCTTAACTGTTTCTTTTGCCAAGAATTTTTCTAATTCTGTCAGCGCATCGGCATCTACTTTAGTCTGCATTGGACAGAACTTAGGCCCGCACATCGAGCAAAATTCCGCAGTTTTATAAATATCTGCGGGCAAAGTTTCGTCGTGGTATTCCTTCGCACGTTCGGGATCTAGAGATAGTTCAAATTGGCGATTCCAATCAAAGTTGTAACGCGCTTTAGATAATTCGTCATCTCTATCTCTAGCACCTGGTCTACGACGGGCAATATCGGCGGCGTGGGCGGCGATTTTGTAGGCAATCAACCCATTCCTGACATCTTCGGCATTTGGTAGCCCTAGATGCTCCTTAGGGGTCACGTAGCACAACATCGCTGTACCATACCAACCTGCCATTGCAGCCCCAATTGCGGAGGTACTGTGATCGTAGCCGGGAGCAATGTCTGTAACTAATGGTCCTAAAACATAGAAAGGTGCTTCGGAACACTCCTCCATCTGTTTTTTGACGTTAAACTCAATTTGATCCATTGGCACGTGACCCGGACCTTCTACCATTACTTGCACGTCATCTTCCCAAGCGCGGCGAGTAAGTTGTCCTAAAGTTTTAAGTTCCGCTAGTTGCGCCGCATCCGAAGCATCGTGAGTACAGCCGGGACGCAAAGAGTCGCCCAAACTAAAAGATACATCGTACTTTTTAAAGATTTCGATGATGTCACTAAAGTGAGTATATAGAGGATTTTGCTTGTGGTGGTGCAGCATCCACCGCGCCAAAATTCCGCCGCCCCGCGATACAATTCCCGTTAAGCGATCGCGTACTAAAGGTAAATGCTCAATTAGTATTCCGGCATGAATAGTTTGATAATCTACTCCTTGCTGGGCGTGTTTTTCAATAATGTGCAAAAAGTCATCGGCGGTAAGATTTTCTATTGTGCCATGAACGCTCTCTAATGCCTGATATACTGGCACTGTACCAATAGGTATGGAAGAAGCTTGAATAATGGCGGTGCGAATTTCATCTAAGTTTCCGCCTCCGGTGGATAAATCCATTAGAGTATCAGCGCCGTATTTGACTGCTAAATGTAACTTAGCAACTTCCTCGGCTAAATCTGAGGAGTTGGGCGAAGCGCCGATATTAGCATTGACTTTACACTTAGACGCAATCCCAATTGCCATAGGTTCTAGATTGGGATGGTTGATGTTTGCAGGGATAATCATTCTTCCCCGCGCTACTTCTGAGCGAATCAAGTCAACGGGCAAATTTTCGCGCTTTGCCACATACTGCATTTCTTCGGTAGCAACACCTTGACGAGCGTAGTGCATCTGTGACACATTGCTCTGCCCTTGGCGTTTAGCAATCCATTCTGTCCGCATTATTTATTACCTCTAATTACAGCTTCCCTACGCTGGTATTACCCAGTCTCAGGTTCTAAGGGACTATCTCAGCCTGGCTAGTCCAGACACCCCAAATTGTCGATCCTACCCAGTTTGACCCCGATAGTAAGTATTACGATTCTAAATCTACGCCGGAAACCCCGCGCTGGCAAACAGTAGTTATAGAATTCGTTGAGGCTTTTCCTGCATTGATACCTCTTGAAACACTAAAGCAAGAATTTAGCACCGATGAACTGTGGGTAACAAGGCGCGGTAATCGATTGTCAGTAATGCCTGTAGATGCAGCCGTAGCTAAAAGGATTTTGCAATTGACGCGCTAAAAAACGTCCGCAGGATCTGCTGATCGGAGTTTTCGCATGGCGATCGCCCCAGAAACGCTACACATAATAATTGTTACCACTAATACTGTTACCGCTCGATCTACTGTCATTGAAATTGGTAAAAGTGTAGCCGCATAGGTGACTTGATAAACTCCAAAGAAAGGGCAAATCCAGGAAGAAACCCCGAAATAGCTAGTAAGAAGGCTTCTTGAGTCAAAACTCCTAGCAAATATAGGTTTGTATAGCCCATTGCTTTCAGCGTGGCATATTCGGGCAAATGGTCGGAAACATCCGCATACAAAAGCAGCTATTAGGGTGCATTTTAAAAACGCATTCTTTTGCCAAAAGTTCCTCTACTAGTGTTGAGAATAACCTGGAAAATGTTGTGCATTGAGGTGCGAGTAAGAGTGATTTTTAAAATTCGCGGCGGGCAAATACTAGAATAGCGATCGCCAAAACTAGCACAATGTAAACTAATCCATAACCAGCATTGGCTAGTAGAGTTAGCGAGCTTGGTAATAATTCCGTACCGTAGACTGCTTGATTTTTTAAGTCCAAACGCGACAAGTCAGGCAATATCAAATACAAAGCTCCTGTTAAGCGCTCAAAGCCAGGATTTTTACTAACCCGCCCAATATTAACTAAGTCTTGGCTAAAATTTCCCATCAAATACACCGCAAAAGTTAACAGCGTTGCTAGTACTGAACTCGTAAACACTCCCAAAGCCAAAGCAAAAGCGGTAATCAAACTTAGCTGCAAAAGTAGAAACAGCGCCGTCAGCAAAATACTAAGCAGAGAGTAAGTAATACCTTGAAAGAGCAATAGAGCAAGATAAATTCCCGTCATCACTGCCACAAGTAAGGCTAAAACACTAGATAAACCTAGATGCTTGGCAATAATAAACTCGGCGCGACTAATAGGTTTGGCAATCAAAGATAAAACTGTACGTTTCTCAATTTCTTTGCTAACTAACCCCGTACCCACAAATACCGCTACAATTAAGCCCAGTACATTCATCGCCGCCAGTCCAAAATCTAGAAAGATTTTATCTTCCGTACTAGCAGCTATTTGCGGAAGTAGCTGCATCACAACTACCATTAGCAAGGCATAAAAGCCAATAATGTACAAAGTGCGATCGCGAATTACTTCCCGAAACACATTGGTTGCCATCACAAAAATTCTGCCCAAACTCACTATAAACTTCCTCTAGCGTGTGGACGCAATGACGGGAATATTCGCAACTTGCAACTGTAATTTTTGGTCTGGATAGTCAGTAAGCTGCAATGATAAATTTTTTACATCATCAAGTAAAGCTGTAGGAATGCTCATTGTGCCAGTATTATTTCCATCGGGTGGTAGTTCCTCTGGTAAGCCTTCGGTGTTGGCGCTTAAAGCTCGTCCGCGATCGTCGGTTACATCCATAAAGCTATACAAAAAACGTACAGTTTTATCACCTTTATTTTTAAAATCTAACTTTAATACCAACGCTCCACCAGAGTACCGAGCCGAGGTGACACTTAAAGTCACGTCTTGATTAGTATTGCTAATAGGAAAGCCTGGTTGAGGAGTTTCTTTTGCTGCTACTAATTGAGCTTTTGGCGCTACAGTGTTATTACTTTGAGTAGTTTGCCGCACTTTTTGCGGTCTAGCTTTCTTGCCTTTACCAGCAATTCGAGCTTTGACAGTATTGAGAATATCTTGCTCTTTCAACATGACCATCACCCCCTCTTTTTGCGATGTTGGTTTGCGGACTTTGACTTTAGTAGTAGGGCGCGCATCAGGCTTAGTAACACTTTTTAGAGCTTCATGTCCAATTCCATAAGCCAACATTGAACTGACATAACCTAAACCAATCATCAAGGTTAACAATACTAACGTTAGAATCGCCGTTGAATTTAATTTCATTGTGCAAAATATATTTTTAGAAAAAATCTATCAAACAAATAACAAAGCCTTTGTTATGATAATATATGCTACTAGAGGAGACTTCGCTGACCAATAAGTATAAGCTCTATCCAGTAAAAATCGGTCGCGTATCGATGTCCTAAAATGTAGTCTGCGGCAGTTGGCCGAGCGGTTGAGGCAACGAGCTCATAATTCGTGTTAGGCAGGTTCAACTCCTGCACTGCCGATTACAGTTATTTTAACTATTAAAAATTTTTCTT
>Ga0115851_101188_pt1 | contig 13429 bp, 9 predicted proteins | sample InSIn2gowninarea_FD_83865 | JGI IMG/M metagenome (GOLD analysis project Ga0115851, IMG submission 83865)
CAATTGAGGACAGTTGATCCTTAGCAAGATCTTTAGCTTGGTGGGGGGGAGCATAGGTGATTCATGGTTGGGTGGTGGTGCTCCTCCCTCCATTTGATTGTTTTAGATGGATTCACCTTCGTGGGGTTATCCATGGCACCTCCCATCCTTTATTACCATCATTAACATGATAATTGTGGCCTAAATCCCATAGTGATTTCTTACTCAAATTGCACCTTGATGAGGGATTCCTCAATTTGAAATTATTTATTTTCTATTGAATAAAATATTATGTATCTTCATATTTGAAAATGGATACTGTAGTCGAACGCCTATTGGTATAGTGTGAGTGGTTACGTTAATTATATTTATTTGTCTGTGTCCATTACTGACACATATAATTATTTTTATATATGTATGTTTCTTACTACCATATTAAATGTTTTTATATTCAAAACTAAAAATTGTAGTTATGAATGGAAAATATAGTGTTAGTTTATATCATATACTAATAGTTTACAATGTTTTCACAATGTTTTATATTCAAAATTACTACTTGTATACATGATAAATTGAGCATTAAAATGAATGTATATTCATATAGATTTAAAATCAATAATAATAATTTTCTATTAAGTGATATATATTACAAATATATATTGTAGGAATTGATTTTGTTATCTTTAATGTTACATAAAAAGTTTTTTTGAAAAATCTTAAATCATTAAAGAGATAAATAAATGAAAAAGCATACAAAACATAGTTCTAAGTTAAAGGGGTTTCATAATCATATGCCTATTATAATGATAAAAGCATTTTTGTATATTTAGTAAAATTATGAATAATTATAAAACACAGTGATTAGTAAATTATGTCTATAATTTTATTTTATTTTTGTAAGCTTGGTAGTTCCTTTGTTTTTCATTAATTTTTAGAAAAATGGGCAGGATATATCCATCATCATAATCTTTAGGTGGCCTCAACTTGCCCAAGGGGAAACCAGATTTGTTCGCCACCTAACATTATGATAATTCATCCAAAAGAAATATACAATCAGTCTATCTATCCAAGCTATCAATGTTTGATTGTCTTTGAACTTACTAACATCTAGATAACTATAAATATACTGGAAATACTAGACTTACAAAAACTTCTGCATTCACTATAAACTAAAATAGAGGGGAACCACCAAACTATTCATCTTCTATAGAATCAAGGGGGGGCATATCTTTAGTAGTCGATCTAAGGAATTCATATTGAGGTATGCAAGGGATGTTCCTCTCAATGTGACTGAGGCAGTCAATATGTTGTTGTAGCTGAAATTTTAGCTGTTGAAAATCTTGACTCTAATTCGAGACTGCCATGGCCTGCATGACTGATCCTAAGGGGATATGTTCCAATGCTTTCATCAAGAGGATTTTCATCATCCAATAAAAGTGTAGGGTCTACTTGTATTGGGAGGTGCGACCCCGGGAGTGGCCTAGGTCTTGAATGAGATGCTACCATTCTTCCAAATTTGGATCGAGAATACCTGCTTTCTCATTAAGCACATATTCCCATTAAGCTGTAAGTTGGCGTACCAAGGTCGATCCTGCATTGGTATGTCATCACTGCGTCCTCAATTATCCGAGAGTTTGGATTCTGTCCAGCCTGTTTACCAGAGGAGGAACCTTAATTATAAGGTTCTAGTTTAACCTGTTACCCATCACCGTTAGAGCCATGGGTGGATCTACCTTTTCCAGTTGTTGCATGAGCCATGTAGTTTCCTTCAAAATACCCAACTATCAACCTATAAACACTTAGTTGAAAGAAAAACAAGAAACCCTGAGCAAGCCGAAGTCCAGGACCCAAGAGTGTCCAGGGAATGTCCTTTGTCAGAGCACCTATCAGGATAAAGATTGTTAAGAGGCACATCTTAAGCATAAGCCATAATCACCACTGGTTACCTGTTAGTGCCCTAAGATAGAAGAACTTACCTATAGACATAGGTCATACAATATCCAAAAATGTTGAAGAAAGGGACATACCTTAAACCAATCACATGTAGAGGCCTTAATGGATTTGAGCCAGAACCACAAAATTGGATATATACAACCGGGATTGGATATGTCAGTAGAATAATGAGGTGAGCCCTAAACATCTCAAGGGACTAACTATTAAAACTGCATACAAATTATATATATAATTTAAAAAAAAATAATTTGATGAATATAAATGCATAATCATTACGATATATAACAGTTAAAGATAATTTATTATTGAAATTTTATAAAAATGAAAGTTCTTTATTATATTTAAAGAGAAATACAATATCTTAAAAAATATATTATACATTTTTATTTTGAGAAATGAAAATCAATTTGTAATAATTAGCATCATAAAATTAATTTCAGAGATATTTTCTTTTGTTCAGTAGGGTGTAATTATGTTAATAGATAAAAGAAGAGTTTCCAAGCCCTAAATTATGCTAAGTAAAAAATCATTGTAAGAGATAATTTAAATATCATTAATATTAAATTTTTATAAAATGTACATTTTAGTTTTAAAAAATATGATAATAAATATAAAATATGTTTATTCTCAAGAGTGAACATAAGTTATCAAGAGTTAGATATGAAGTTTTTTATATCGTTTTTAGTTGTTCTTGATCATAGGTTTTATTGTCTTTGATTATCTAGTGTCGACCCCTGTAATCACATTTCATGATATACCTAGATTTATATCCTTTAACATCCATCAAATGAGGGGAAGTACTATGAGGTTTCATGGGCTTTTATTGTAAGTAAAACAATATTAATTTTAATGATTTTTAATATTAAATTTATTTAAAAGAATGAAAATGCATAAATAATATACAAAAGCATGCAATAATTTGATATTGAAAATCACTTAATTTTTTTGATATGTTTATACATAAATGTTGTATGTGGATTCAATGGTGTCCTATGTTTATAGTGGTCTCACCAAAAATCATCAAGGAGAAAAATAGAAGAGAAAATAGTTTTGTGTTGATTATAAAAAATGAATTAACTAAATGCATTTTAAAAGGAAGAAATACCTAATTAAATGATTAAGAGTATTAATATGATTAGTTTTAAGGAGGAAATGATTAAGCATATTAATATAAACCTTAACCAAATTGTAAGGAAAATATATAAAATTAAGAGCTTTCGATGAACACGTAACGAACCACCTGAGCCTACTCAAAAAACTGCCCCCTCGACTCCATAAGTTTAATTTTTTTCTTCGTTTATGGTGTAGATTCACCCTTAACACATGTGTTATGTTCCTTTTTATGTCATGAACTATTTATCAGTTCTGCAACTATACTTATCTACATCCTCTTATGGTTTTTGCGGGTTCATGATGGTATCTTTTGAATTCCTTATGACAAACATGGCATAGATGAGTAAACCATAATTAGATGCATTTCCACCTAACTTGTTTTGCATGCACCATGGTCTTATGCAAATATTACAATAGAGATACCATCTAATATTAAATTCAATGGTCATTCCCATTATGATCCTCTCGGAAAGAAATCTTAATCAAATCATTATCATTAATTTACAATGCCATCATCATTAAGCATAATTTTATAATTTTGTGGAAGGAAAACTAGTCCTAATATGTAACCCATAACATTCGTTAGTTAGCTATCCCCATTATAATTTAATAACTTAGTTCTATTGTAGCTAACCTGACCATGCATGAGAATCAAAATTAACTTGTAACCATCAATTGTCATTAGATTAAGTCTACTGTAGCTAACATGAGCATGGTTTTCCATGTAGAGGCTTATGGGTTTCTGATATCATTATAAATAAAACATAACTACCCAACACTCATCCATGGAATAGGAAATCATTCCCTCATTAACTAGAAAGTTAAATGTTATATCATAATTCACTCGCATGTATAAGCATTTATCACCTAACATTAAGTCTCGCTATGTCCTTGTATTAAATTAAAAGGATAACCATGTTTAGATTCAACAACTCTTTCCAATATTTATGAACATACCATAAATAGGTTAGTGCAAGTAGTTTCGTCCACATTGATGGTCCCATGCAAACCCTATCAATAGTAAGATAGTTCCATAGCCATAGTGATAGTAACCAACTAATATGCCTCTACCACTAACTTTACTTTCAGAGGTAATAGTGTAACATACATAAGGATCAAACCATTAACATAGTTATATATTTGTACTATCAACATAACTTATGTAATATGAATGCAAAATCATTATCTAGATAGCACATAAGTTAGAAGTAATACATATCCACTATCCCATACAGCTCAACGTGCTATACTCTTCTACTAATTTAACTTGAAAACACATTAAAAGACATAAATTTCATATGCATAAACTGCAATTCTTTCCATACCAATATATAACACAACATTTATATAACTGAAACAAATAATAAGAACATAAGGGTAAGAGACTGATAGACAACATACTCCACAAAGGTGAATCCATCTAAAACAATCAAATGGAGGGAGGAGCACCACCACCCAACCATGAATCACCTATGCTCCCCCCCACCAAGCTAAAGATCTTGCTAAGGATCAACTGTCCTCAATTGATTAATGCACTGGGTGTTTAATACCCTCTTTCATGATTTAGCTACCATTAGTGGCATCCAACTTTTATGGATTTTTCCATTTTACTTGGCCTTTTTCGGAAATGCTCGTCTTTATCTCCCATGAGGATTTTCGACATAAAATGTTGAATTTATCTCCCACAAATATTTTATGTCCAATGGATATTTATCTCCCATTCATCCAATGGATATCCAATCCATCCAAGCTTATATAGAATCACATTTAGAAGCTTTATCACGAAAGATTCATCTCTATCCCATTCCTCATGGGATTTGGCAAGAATCTCCCCTCTCTTGGTGCTCCACACTCCAAGTGATTTATTTTGTTAATTTATTTAATTACACATTTTATTTTCATATTACATATCACCTAGCTTTCCTCAGCTTAGGTTTAGAATAGTTTAACCCACAAAGGAGGGTATCACACCTAGCTTTAACCCACCTTAGGTTTACAAACATTTAACACACAAGGGAGGATATCACTCCTAGATTTATGTTATATTAGGTTTACAATAATTTACTACACAAGGGATGCATGTTATACACTCCCCCACTTAAATTTTACACTATCCTTGGTGTATCACTGCATCATGTCATTGTTCACAGGTAGCTAGTTTCTGAATCAATAGCTCTCATGGCTCTACCATCTGAAGCAATTTTTCCAATGTACATTGCTCATAAGGAGTTCTCCAAACACCTCTCCTTCCATAGCTACATGGGTCTCAAGTAGTGCTCTCCTTTCGTAGCTACCTGTAACATTCCTTTTCAAACCATTTGTGAGAATTTATAGATACAAAAGATTAACTATGATAATATCATAATATGTTACTTAATATTATTAACACATCTATTGCTTCTCCTTTATTTTATTTGAAGAATTCATGTTCTTCTTGCATTCTTTTGTAGCCTTTGTGTTCTTGTCGAACACTTGCTTCTTGCAGTCTCTCTACATATAGTACATCGGTTAGCATATTTTCTACATTAATATGCCTGCAAAGTCTTAACAATTTAGTTCACATAACAATGTAGATCCATCATATATATTCATCATGATTGTATGTATGCCAAACTGCAATTAATCATGGTTAGTTATACCAATCTTACTTTCCTTTTTTTGTGTAAACTTCAGGTCGGTTGCCTTGCAAGACATTTATCTAATGTCTTCATACATATCTACACAAATTTGTATCATACACACCAATATACATCTCATATTCCAATAATGTAATACATGTAGTCATATCGGTACCATATGTATTGTTGTACACAAAACCATCTATGCTACTACCCATCATACCATTCCTATAGTATCACCTGCATGACAAAACTTTGTCCACATATTTTCCTACCATGTTAGTATCATACCAAACATTATTTTCTCTTTTTTTCCAGAAATTAAAAAAACTGTGCTTAGTTGATAGGAAATTTGTATGAGTATGATTCATTTATGTAATTAGAAAACGTTTTCTCAAGTGCAGATCATTTCGAGGTTCCATTTGGTTACAATATTAGTAGAATAGTATTGTATTCATGCATATTTTCATCATAACTTCTGCTTAATGTCCTAAATAAGACTATTATCTCAGAGATTATCAGATCATAATTCATCCCATATGATTTAGTATTTCCCATTGTATGCCTCAACAACTTGTGGGGCATGCATAATTTAGTGTCGTTATAACTGAAAGCTTTTACTACTTTCAGTTCTACACCCATTTTAGTTGTAAGTGTTTATGATCTCAGGGTACTTTCATGTTAGCTCCCCTTTAACATTAAATAATCCTTAACCAAAGGATGAGTTCTCTATTTTATGAAGTCCTAGCTTATGTTGTCCAAACACATTATAAATGCAATCCAAGAACCTCTCAAAATTGCTTGGTACAGATTATGATATCAATCTATTTAAATATATTTTTAGATATCATTTAATTGACCCAGTGGTCCATATCATTTGTGCTACTTCATCAATTACTGTGGTTTGCACTCAAGGATACTGATAGGTTCTATTATGCATTTCCATTGAAAAATGCATATGTCCTAGAAATTTGTTTAAGTTAAAATTTACCCTTAACTATACTTTCTTCCATCTGAAGAACAAATCACATTGAATGTAGATGCATTAATCATTCTATTATGCATATCCATTGAAAAATGCATATGTCCTATAAATATGTTTAAGTTAAAATTTACCATTAACCATACTTTCTTCCATCCGAAGAACAAATCACATTGAATGTAGATGCATTAATCAAAGGATTAATTTGAATGACAATTTGTACAGGTTATATATTGTTGTACTATAACATGTTCTCACCATCCTTTACCTTGGTATAATAATTTCATAGAAATTATACCATTTATAAGTTGTTTTTATAGCATGATGACCATATTTTAATCTCTGACCAGAATCATAGTCTAGTTTTATGAGAATTGTGATTCTTGCATTCATGAAGGAAATCTGTGTAAGTGTGCCACTCAAGTAATGATATCTTCCTCCCATATTCATTACTTGTTATTAATCTTAAACAAAATCAAACAACATTACTTTTAATCCATTTTCTCCCTATTTCATGCTATAACAACTTTAGTTATAAGAATTTTCCTATCACTAAGATTAATAGCCTTCAGTTTCCTTGTCCAGCATGACTCTTAACATAGTCATGCATACTTTGCCTATTTACTTTGGCACATAATAGCCCAAACATGGAGGGAAAACCAAATTTCTACATGTTATGGATATTTGTAAGCATTGATAGCAGCATAACATTGATTCTACAAGTCGCAAACCACCAATCTTTTCTCAACATAACTATGCTGAACATCTAAGAAACAAAACATACGGTCTATCACAACACAACAACAACTCCACCCTACTTTACCAATATAATAATTAGGTCAATCACACTCTTTATTTTTAAACCATAGCCCCCCTTGTTGGCATTGGGGTAACTAACATATTTATGATTGTTGAGCAATGATTTTTTTTTTCTTTCAACATGTAAGAGACTATCAATACCAGAATTCATCAAGAAGTCCTTACATGGAAGATTCATATGACTCTTTACTATGAATGGCTATTAAGCATGATCCTTTTTTATAAAACATGTTTATTTGAATCACCACTGAGCGAGACTATGGTAACACATCCAATTCATAACAATGCATGGGTGTATGTATCATTACATAACAATAAAACAATGATACAATTCTAGACTCTCTATTATACAATCCTGCTTTCAAGCATTAGGTGAATTATTTAGCCATGCATCTACACAACAATTGTACCATTTTTCTTTTATTCCCCAATTAAAATTTAAAACTTAATTTATTTCTCTTACTAAGAAGTATGTTCGTCATGTCTCAATTTATTTTCCAATTTGGAAGGGTTCATATTGGTTAGATATTTCCCCCTGAACATTATCTATATCAGATTTATACATTAAAGTATGCTCTTAACTTGCATAGTTTCATACTCTTAAGAAGATACTTATAATCCTAAAATGATCTCTCTTCCATCAATCAAAATCACTAGGACTTGCTTATTATTAATTTCCCTGGTTTATTTGTGCTACAAAAGACCACTAGTATGCATATCCAATGCATAGATCATGGTATATAATAGCATGTTAAAATAGATTCCCCTTAACCATTTTTTTTGAAGGAAGAATTACACTCAAAATGCACTATATATAGGCAAATTACATTGAAAAATAATTATGGCATTTCATAATCTTATAATCTTTAACATTATCCCTCTTGCAAGTTAATTATTCAAACTTGATTTGCTCTACTTTGCTTATATTTATAGATTTTCATTTTTGATTTTGGCCTAATTCAATTTTTGACCCCTTCACTTATACATGCCTATTTATACAATTCATTATAACTACACACAAAACAATTTGGGATAGTAATTCTTTTAGAATAATATCATTCTCATAAAATCATATATCTATATTTTTTTAGCGTCTTGGACCATGGATGACATGAATTGTCATAGACTCACACGTAAATGTAGTATCTTAGAGATGTAGTAATTCCATAGACATGCTCCATTTAATATTTTCACACAAAGCACTATATCATTTCATGCCACGTTGATCTTGGAGTGGACACACCAGAAAGACCTTCATGGCAACACACAAAAACTTATTTGATCGCCAAGAGCGTTTGGCTTTATGTCCCTAACAATATAACTGTTCATGCAAATTTTAATAACAGTGGATGTGAGAATAGACTCCAAAACCATACTTTAGACAAGTGTATACATATATATTTCTATTTAGTTGTAATAAATCCTAGAAAGGAAACGAATCACCACTGTGCCAACACACATTAAGTTCAAACCTTAATTAGTCTTGTGCCTTGCTGCATGATGGATAAAACATTATAAGAAGAAATACCAACTTCAACGCTACTATTTAACCATTTTCTGTTCTTGCATGTGCTACAAAGTTTCATAATATTTGGATGTACATTTTCATATTCTTTAAACATCATAGCTTTTTACATTAATACCACTTAAAATTCGAAGGTACTTATTTCATATTCATTGTAATTAAAAGGATGAAACACCAACAACTAAAATCTTAATGACCATTTTAATGACAACGATCGATAATTAAACAATATATATATATATATATATATATATATATATATATATATATATATATATATATATTACCATGCTGGTTTGAGCATAAAGTATATTTCTCAACGATGATGCCACTTAGCATCATTCCATCGCTTCAAAGACTTGCACGGTGGCATTTTGCAAGCTTACCTCCACTTGCTATGATAATTACAAATGCAATAGCTACTTAAATTAGTATAAATTACTCATTAATTCTTTCTACTACCAAAACTTGTACTACGGTTGGAAATCATAAGTATATACATGAAACTTGAGAACGTATACTTATGGAGGGCAACTACTCGTGCATCTCCTCTATCGCAAGAATCAAATGACTTTTTTTGGGAAAGCATAATGGTTAAAATTTCGGAGACCATATTTATTCAATGTCTATGAATGTATACCAACATAAGCGATGCCCTCTAGGAAAAAAACTTAGCAATATATATATATATATTTTCCACCATGAAATTGCAAATAACATTTAAATGAGAAATTTCTAATTCGCATTCAATTAATATGAAAGGATTTAGGTGCATCAGTACCTATCATGGTATAAAACATTTTAATTTAATGCCACAAAAATCTTTAAACTATACGTCACAACCTATTCTACCAATGACAAGACATATCTACACAGCTGAAACTTGGGAGTGCAAGCATTAATGGCACGTCGATACTTACTGCATGCATACATCGATGATGATTCATAACCTCCTACATGTGCTTTAGTACCATAATTTTTTTTAAATTTAACAGGATCTACCCACACATACTCTCACACACACACATATATTGATCTCATTCAGGAAAAACAACATCAATCGAAATGGTACTTCCCGTTGCTATCTGTAGAGGATAGAGAACCAATATTTCTCACTTTTTGTATCGATGGATAGAGAAAATAGTTGGGAAAAACATTATCTCCAGATTTCTTTTTAAGTTCATTGCATGGATAAAGCTGAGTGTCGATCACTCTATCCATTCCAACTATTTCAGCTGGTCTATGTTTTTTCGCAGGGATAATATGGATAACTTAATCCAACTGAGGGGGTGGATAATCCTTATCCCAACGTCTTCATCTCACCATAAACAACAGGAAAAAACTGAGGTTTTCAGCTTTTCACCAATGTTTCCGTTGAAATAGCATCATTGGCTTATGGCCAACTCACCTACCTCCAAATTGGTGATAAAGAAGGCACCAGAAGTGTTGCCACCCTTCTTCTGGGACTTTCTATATGTATTTTTGTTTATTCATAAAACATGATATGTAACCATCGGAAGCGGTGTTTATCCAAATCCTACATAAAAAACACTACTTTTTTCAACCGTGCATGGTAAATAAAACATACCATCATAGATGACAACCAACGCATCCAACCCAATCCACAAGGAAGGAGATCAATTTGGGAAAACACACATAGATGTGATTGAACTTATCTACTTTCCCTGATTCTTGTTAGCGACAAATTCGAGCCATCACATAGCCTCATCCCCATGCCTCGATGTGCAACTCCTATAGCCGCTCTTTCCATGATATGATTTCCATCATCACACTAAGGAATGGATCGATTTAGATAACCCTTTGAAGGGATCAAATCATTGTTAGATTCAGAAAATGCAAGAGAATCTATCGTTGACCATTCTGATTGGGTAACCTATGGTTTCACATCCTCACCATATTCATGGGAGTAGAGGCAGTGATTTTCACCACTCAGGGATATATGGTGTTATGTGAGGGAAAACAACCAAGTTCCCATCTTGAACCATACTCCAATCCTACACAATCGTAGTCGAATACTACGAAATGGCTAAGTAACGAGTTAATCCCAAAAGAAATAGAGAAAGGTGTAAAGCGACATACCCAATCGGTCTATTGCCATTTGACAGTTTACAAGTAGAATTGGAAGCTTAAGTCTAGATCATGAACTCCCTTTTTATTTTTTAAAAATACATGTTTATTTACCTGGATATCAATTTGAGGAAAATTGGTCAAATTCACCCAATACTAAATTTTTGACCCCTAAGGTCTTTCAAGAAATCATGTCTCGATACACAATCTACAAAAAGTCAACCTCTTCTCATAATGCATGGAAATATCCATTAAATTTAATTGCTTGGTCCAATTAAATTATTATACATATGTTAATGATTCCTCCATAAACCATGTTAATATTTGGATTTATCCTTAAGGAATCATAATTTCCTTTAATGACTAGAAATCAATATGATATTAACATGTTCTAAGTTACAAGATTCAATTTTCATCTTTATGGATCTCGTTTATTTTTCTTATAGAGATTTTATAATTAAAATCCATCAACGAAACTCTACAGAGGTGGGTGAGTCCATAGGCCTTAGTGTTTGAACCTATGGCTCTGATACCATTCGTAATGAACTTCCTGAGCCTACCCGAAAAACCTGCCACTAGGCTCCATAAGTTTAAATTTTTTCTTCGTTTATGGTGAAGATTCACCCTTAGCACATGTGTTATGTTCCATTTTATTTCATGACCATTTATCAGTGCTGCCATGATACTTATCTACATCTTCTTACAATGTTTGTGAGTTCATGATGGGATATTTAGAATTCCTTATGACGAACATGGCATAGATGATTGAACCATAATTAGATGCATTTCCAGCTAAATTCTTTTGCATGCCCCATTTTTTTATGCAAATATTACAACAGAGATACCATCTAATATTAAATTCAATGGCCATTCCCATTATGATCATATCAGAAAGAAGCCTTAATGAAATCATTATCATTAATTTACACTGCCATCATCATTAAGCACAATTTTATAATTTTGTGGAAAGAAAACTAGTTCTAACATGTAACCCATAACATTCGTTACTTAGTTTTCCTCATTAGAATACAATAACTTAATTCTAATGTAGTTAACCTGACCATGCATTAGAATCATATTTAACCTATAAGCATCAATGGTCATTAGATTAAGTCTATTGTAGCTAACATGAGCATGGTTTTCCATGTAGAGGCTTACGGGTTTGTGATATCACAGTAAATAAAAAATATCTACCCAACCCTCATGCATGGCATAGAAAATCATTCCCTTATTAACTATACAGCTAAATGTTATACCATAATTAACTCACATGCATAAGCATTTATCACCTAACGTTAAGGCCTGTTATGTCCCTGCATTAAATTAAAAGTATAACCATGTTTAGATTCAACAACTATCTCCAATATTTATGAACATACCATAAACAAGTTAGTTCAAGTAGTTCCGTCCACATTGATGCCATGATGCGAACTCTATCAATAGTAAGATAGTTCCATAGCCACAGTGATAGTAACCAACAAATATGCCTATACCACTAACTTTACTTTCAGAGGTAATGGCGTATCATACATAAGGATGAAACCATTGAAATAGTTACATATTTAAACTCCTCGCATAACTTATGTAATATGAATACATAATAATTGGCCAGATATCACATAAGCTAGAAGTAATACATATCCACTATCCCATACACCTCAACATGCAATACTCTTCTACTAATTTAACATGAAAACACATTAAAATCCATAAACATCGTATGCATAAACTGCAATTCTTTCCATACCAGTATATAACTCAACACTTATATAACTAAAACAAATAATAAGAACATAAGGGTAAGATACTAACATACAACACATCCCACGTAGGTGATTCCATCTAAAACAATCACTTGGAGGGAGGAGCACCACCACCCAGCCACCAATCACCTTTGATTCCCCCCCTGCCCCCAAGCCGAAGATTTTGCCAAAGATCAACTATCCTCAATTGATCAATGCACTGGGTATTTAATACCCTATTTCATGATTTAGTTAGCATTAGCAGTGCCCCACTTTTATGGATTTTTCCTTTTGCCTAGGAATTTTTCAGGAAAGCTCGTCTTTATCTCCCATGAGGATTTTCGCATAAAATCTTTCCTTTATCTCCCACAAATATTTTATGTCTAATGGATCTATATCTCCCACCCATCAGATGGATATCTAATCCATCCAAGATTATCTAGAATCACATCTAGAGGTTTTATCTGTTGGAAATAATACTGAGAGGGGGGGGGGGGGGAATCAGTATTATCAGATCAAATAAAACTTTTCAATTTCATACTCAGAAACATATAGGCTACTTCAGTTAAGTGAAAACGCGTGTATAAGCTACTGTGTCTAAATAAAAAAG
>Ga0115851_101189_pt1 | contig 13423 bp, 9 predicted proteins | sample InSIn2gowninarea_FD_83865 | JGI IMG/M metagenome (GOLD analysis project Ga0115851, IMG submission 83865)
GGTTGTAATAGGAGATAGAGGCTCTACAGCTGTGTGTGTAGAGGCCTAGTAGAGTCCGCAGCTATGTGCGCAGACCCCTATAGCTATGTGTGCAGGGCGAGAAGTGGATTGTAATTAGATAAACGCATTAATAAAGATAAGTTGATTCTAAAATATCATGTATCTGTTCTAGATTCTGGTTTATGCATCTGTTCCTGATTTATGATAATGTGCATGTCTGTTTATGTTGAATAATAACTGAAAGTGTTGTACCTTCGTAAGTAACCAAAGATCTATAATAATATTAAGCACAGAAAAGGGTAAATTTCATTTTCACTTGACTAAGGTAGTTTCCCCAAGAAGACAGCTATGTGAAAGAAACACAGCACGTAGGATCACTCCACGAAAACCCAGACCACATCAAGACATCCCTAGGGTGTGGAAACCTAGTTCCAGCACCCTCCCATACTACCTCGAGTGAGACTTCAGTCTGTGCTCCACGGACTATTGCTGAAAGGGCCAGTAGTGTCGAGATTTGTTTGAATAAACATTTATGAACCTAGGTCAGGTGCCATTAAGCCAACAAATGGTTCCGTTGCCAGGACCGGGATATGCCTAAGGGATTTCTGATGTCAAGACGTTGGAACCCTACAAAGAAAGAACTTGAAGATTGGTTAGATCGAAAGCTGTGCGAGTTTGTGATACAAGAAAACAAAACTCTGCAGAAATCTGAGAAAAGGTGGTTGGATCGTTTCATATATACAGAAATCCATGAGGTCTTCTTCGCAACATTCTCTTCAGAACTATATGCTTGGATCGCGAGGCTAGCAAATAGCCAGGGGAGGTGCAAGCTTGATCAACCAATAGTGTGGACTTTGGAGTTAGTGCGCAGGCTAGAGGCATCTGAAGATAAGATCACACGGGCCATAGATCATTGGTTGGATCAGATAATAGGAGGTTTTATCATTGAATTTACGATAGACATGACTGTCAGCTATAGCGAAGCCGAAAGACGCTTTCTCAAAGGACTGTGAGGTAAGTACATCAAGTCTTTGAATACCTAGATTAAGATGTTGTTATGTGAAAAACAGGTGATGCGCATACATTAATGAGCGGAACAATGCGAAGTGGAAGGATCTTCAAAGGGATCAAAGGGTTAGGAAACAATCCTTTAATTTCACCACCTTGAGCAAGTGGGGAAGAGTGCACTTGGGTTTCTCCGAGGAGTGCGGTCAGTTTGATCAAGCAGCACATTCCATAGTTATCATCTCCACTAATGCCACCACTCCCATCACCTTCTTCACCTCCAACTTCACCCACTCCGCCTCCACCAAACTAGCAATTTAGCATGGCGAGCGTGATCAAGTTGCTTGTATTGAGAGGAGTAGGAAATGAATATCCTAATCAGTTTTGGTTCGTAGTAAGAGCAGTGTGGAAAGTGCACGGGGTTATGAATGATAACATTAAGAAGGCCACATTGGTAAGTTCGCTATAGGATCACGCACTAACTTGGTATATCACACACTGAAATGATCACCCAAATGCTGGAATAGCAGAAATTCAGAGTGCATTGAACAAAGAGTTTAGTCGACTGAAATTGGAGACGCAGTCAATTATAGGATTCAAGGAGATTGTGATGCTTCCAGGTGAAACCCCCTGGGATCTAGATCAAAGGCTGAAAAGTACAATCCGTGAAGCTAATATGACACTGACGAATGCACAGCACCACGCGTGGTTTGTGGAATCTTTGACACCACACCTGAGGACAGCACTATCACAACAGAAGCTCTCAACCCAAGCAGAGGCATTGGAAATGGCGATGAGGTTACACGAAACACCGATATAGGATCTGTGATTGGGAGTCCAACGAATCCATGCGCAACTACAAAACCTATGCTTAGAGATGCAGAGTTTGAAGCAAGATAGGACGCCTTGGCCAGAGGCGTGCCAAGAAGTGTTGTGTATAAAATGAAAAGGCCAGGGTCACAATAAAGACCATTGTCCCATATTCGCAAACTATTAGGTAGGAGGGGGACTGATTCCATTGAGACTGGAGGCACAAGTAGGACAGGGTGCATTCGCCACTCTTTGGTGTGCAATTTTTCATGTGGGCAAAAAGCATGCAATGAACAACTGTCACCTGTTGTAGAAGTACACACAAACTTCGCAACAACTGTACTGTAATTTCTGTAGATCAGTAGGTCACGACGAGCAGACATGCCGGAGTTATGAACTAATGATGGATAAGACCCCAACTTATCGAATGCGGATGGAAATGCGAGGCTTCAATCCAACTATAGCAATCACGCGAGGGGGATTTCAAGGACGAGGTCAAGGGCGAGGGATGGGACCAGGACGAGGGCACAGATAGTTAATTTGGTACAAATGTGGAGGACCAGGGCACTACGCGAGTGACTGTATGAAACCGATTAGAAGATGTTGCCTGTATTGCTATCAGTTTGATCATGAAGCGATAGATTTTCCAACGTTGATCGCATAGATGCGTGAGAAAGGGGTATTATAGCCTGCTTTAACATAAAATATCCAAATGATGAGGTCGGAACCATGTGAAGGAGACCCCAATGTGAATATGGTGCTTAGAAGTGGTGCAACTATAGGATAAGATAAGGAAAAGCAACCTGAGGACAAAACGTGGGTCCACAAGGCGCCTATGAAGGAATCTGAACTTGACTCGGAACACGTGAAGGAAATGGTTATGGAAGATATGAAGAGCTTCAAGGAGGCCTCTACTTCAGGTAGTAAGGATCAACCAGAACCAGGAATGGATCCATCTATGCTTACTACCTTTCTAGAGACATGCATGAAGTTGCTACGAGATAATAAGGCAATTAAAGGACTCCAAGAGTTGATCACTAGGTGAGTAGGATCATGGGAACCATGCGTAGTTCAAAAGATGGGGAAGCATACTTTGTGTACTGGAAGGGAAATGCAGCTAACAGTGCAAATTGGTGAATATGAGATGGATCAGGTAGTCCTCGACCTGGGTTCGGATGCAAACATGTTACCAAAATAGACTTGGGAGCGGATGGGCCGACCCATGTTACAGTGGTCTCCTATTCAATTACAGATGGCAAATTAACAAAAGATCGTGCCCATGGGAATACTACAAGGGGTAACTATGGATATTGATGGCGCAATCATGCAGACAGAATTTGAGGTAATATAGATTGTGGATGACAGTAACCCTTACCTCGCATTATTAGGGATAGATTGGGCTACAGATATGAATGGAGTCATCAACCTGAAGAAGTGAAAAATGATTTTTGAGAAAAAGTCTCTACGCATCGTCGTTCTGCTGGATCCAGCTGAAAGAGTGCGCTACACTGAACTTGTGCATGAACATGACAATGACAACGAGCTGGAATGCATTTACTAGATCATAGCGCAAGATCAGGATCAGGTAAACCTGATTGAAGATGGGAGAACATCATGGGAGTGCGACAACACCTATACTTCGGATTCTGATGAAGAAATAGAACATTTGCAGAACCGGTTGCATGAGGTATCAACGCTAAATTACAACAAGATGATTAGATCACTATGGTACGTGACGATCGAAGTCGGGGAATTACCAACATATTATGGGGATAAAGGAGGGGATGAACTCTTAAACAAGATTGGAAGGTCAGGACAAAAACAGCTGCAGTGCGACACAATGGATTGGACATTATGTGCAGCGCCTGCACAAGGGTGGCAGAAGCACCAACAGAATGTTGGGAGTTGGCATGGATGCAAAAGAAGGATGTACTTGCAGTTTCAAAATTCCCAGTGTCAAATGTAGGTTGGATGACTAGGGAAAAGCAGTTTGCGCTCCCACCTGTGTCAATGGGTACGATCACATGATGGGTGGGCACAACCCAAACTAAAGTTCAAAAAGTAGGACCTTACGTGGCAGCAGAACGTGTGACATGCATTTGCAAGGCCATGCATGAACGTGAAGAGAGTTTACTAGGTGGGACGATTGGATGGGGACCTGCCCACCCTAGTGGTTTGATGGGTAGATAGGACCATAAGCACAAACTGGAGTGTGACAATGTTTTCAACGGTGACAAGACAAGAAGAAATCGGGAAGGTAGAAAAGCATCCTTGGACTACGGCTCTCGCAGTAGGAGCAGGATGCGAGGACCTGGTTAAAAGAATTCAGTAGCTACAAGAAAACCTTCGGTGCAGAAGCATGAAACTTTGAGAACTAGATGACGAATGGGCATAGTTGAGGAAGAGAAGTATGACATTGGATGAAGAAATTTGCAAACTGGAAAACAAAGTCGCATAAGAGGGCTGCGAAAAAATGAGTATGAAGGGACCAAGTCCAGCCAGCACTACTACGACGTTCGAAAAAATTACGACCTTGCTATTATGGCTGCAACCACACCTTACTAACAAAGGGAAGTTACCAACAAAAGGGGGATGTGATGCAAAGGCATGTGGAAGGTGCCAGTAGCCCGAGCTAGTAGGAAAAGTGAAGCCTTGCACCAAGAGTGCGACCACCTGACTATCTATAGAAGGCCCAGTCTCAGCACCCTAGGCAGTTGAAAGAAGGTGCAGGACTATAAACAAGGCTGCAGGAAATATGCGTGGAAAGGGGGGTTCGCATAGAGCCCGTCTAGTACAAGGTTTGCAGTTGCACTTAAGGGGATGCGCTGCTGCATGCAGAGGCTCGGGGATGACCGTTGATGACACTGTTCATGACAAGAAGGCTAGTTTAATACGGAAAGGAGCAGGTGGCAGACCTTTAAGACATGAATTACAAGCTAGATTCAAGGAGATCTGCCGCCAAGCAAGTACTAAGAACTCAAAAATGGAGAGAAGTGTTGAATTGAAATCCGACTGCTACTATAAAATTCCATGGGGTAGTTTTCAGCAACTTTACGGTTGTTAAGAATTGAGGTAGAACATAGCAGTGAGTCCCAAGCTACCTTGCCACCCATAAATGCGTGACTAACTGAGTCTAGTATAAACACAATGTCAAGAACCAGACTGAGAATTATGGGAGGTAGCCAAGAACCCTGAGTGACCTAGGAGGAGCCCGAAGAGGTAACAGTCCCACCAAATGTCTCGAAGTCCCCTCGCACACCATGATTGTAGAAGAACAAACCGCTGATGGGGCCCATCCAGGTATCACCATGGCACCCAAGAGTTAGTAAAATCTTTTCGGCCGAAAAGGGTAAAGACGTCTGTTTGAGGGAAATGTTCCCCTAAGGATTTTTGGGTTTGAAACCCTAGCAGACTGAAAGTTATCTATACAAAGAAACACACATTCACACAGCCATTATGCTATTATAAGCAAATTCTATGGTAAAGGTGGCGTACCTTAGGTCCTATGTTTGAGAAGGTCCTTAGGGTCCAAACCCTTTTTCACATTCCTCTTGCTTCTTTGTCCTACAAAACAACCAATTCCGGAGAGCACAGCAGTATATGGACAAAAACTTATAAAGAAACCATCTTCATGTTATAAAGAAAGGTAGTTAGTTATGAAATTCAAACAACCATTCACATATGAATTCTAAACATGAATATCATAAACATAAAGAGGATCCATATCAGGAACCAAGACATGTGTTTCTTTTATTATAGACAAATAAAGTATAGAAAAGGAAAAATTTCACCTGATTCACCCTTTCGAATGCTCCAAGCAAAGCTTTCTTCTGGTTTCACCCACCTTCAAGCCTTCAACAAACTCCTTCCATTCATTTCTCCATGATGTCAAAAGTAGTGGATGAACATCAACACACAAGGAAACAAGGGTTTCCTGTACAAATGAGGGAAGTGCAGGAGGCACAAGGCTCTTCAGACCTAATCAAGGGAAAAATCTCAGCATAATAACCTTTCTCTTCTCCTCTCCTCCCTTAGGCCTTCCCATTGAGGTCTATTTATACCTCTCCCAAGGTAGTTTTTTAGTTGGGAGTTGGTTGGGAACAGTTGGGCCACGGGCACTAACAGGTGATCAGCATGTAAAACCCGCGATCTCTGCCAGAAATTAAGGAGTTTTATATTTCTTTAAGTGTTTTAATACATACACGCAGGTTGGGTATATACCTACCCACGTATACACACGTTTAACATAGGGCAAAGTCACGTATAAGGGATAAAACACTGTTTTTTAAATTTGTGGACCAGGTCTGGAAGGAGGGGTTGCCCTAGGCCATGTGTGCAACATCACAAACCATAAGAGTGAGATTTGGAGCTATAACAGTTGCCCCCTAATATATGAGGTCAGAAGGGGTACATGATGGATGAAATATATTAAGCCAGTACATGGAAAGGAAATCTGCCAAAAGCCGAGGAGGACTTCACCAGAATTCAGCCTGCCAAGCCACAAAAGGAGATTAGAAAGAAACACTATCTGGGGCGGGCATACCCATGCTCAGAAAAATTAAAGCATGTCTGCATATCAAGTACAAGTGGATCCACTAAGTATACAAGTATAAATGATTGGAAAATACATAATGGATCATCTGATCATGATCGAACAAGTACATGTCTGAATATCACATATAAGACTGTCAATGATGCTGAAAGATACAACGGATCACTGATATCAAAGACTGATCCCATAAGGTACCAACTGAATATGATGGAATAAGATGGTACTACACTGTAAACTCAGGTGCTAGCATATAGAATGTCGCCATGACTGACTGCAACATATAAGGTGGAGTGTGTTAGGTTCCTATACCAATAGGTGTCATTTTTCATGATTAACTGTGGAAATGCCAAATATGTCATCCTTTCCATGCTACAAAGGTTCCATATTTCCAAGAAAATAAAAAAGTTTAAAAAATATAAAGAGGGTATTCCCTAAAAGAAAAATCAAAGGGCAAAAAGAAGAATGAATTGGCCAAGAGAAAAATAAAAGAAATGAACCCCAATCAAAAGGCTAGGAAAGTGTGCTAGCTCAAATGCCACTACTATTCCATTTTTGAAGAATTTCAAATCATGCAATCAGTAATTTTGTCATAGTTAAGGGAAGGCCAAACAGCTTAATCTTGGCCTCTCTAGGTTTAAATTTCTTGTTTTAGAGATAGAGAATAAAAATCTGTCCAAACTGTTTAATCTTGGTAGATCACTAGATAGGTAGAGAAACAAGGGTGCTCAACTACTTAATCTGAGCCCCTGGAAGAGATAAGGATAGATTTAGAAAGGAGGGTAGTCAAAAGAAAAGAGGACAATCAAGGTTTGCTAGTCCAAATGCACCCAAGAAGAAAGAAGAAAAAATGTTAGGCAAAGTAGGCAGGGTAGGCAGTTTTGATGTTGCAGAATGAGACTTGTGATAAATTTTGTCTCTCAAAGTGTTGAATTTACTCCCATCACAGGTACAAAACAGATTCTATTGGAGCAGCTCAAGCGAGACATGACTAATTCCCCTAACCTTTCCCCAAATCATTTACTAATTTCCCCAGAGATATTAAGATCGACTTGATATCACTCTATCGCTAATCGCATTCCATAACATTTGATATTTCTTGTATAAACTCTTTCTCCCTTTAAAGCCTAAGTTTCCTAACATTAAACTTGGTGCTTTCAGTCGAAATTCATATTAACTTTTAACTTTATATATAAATCCCACTTTATTTTCCTTCCCGTATTAAAAATATAATAAAAATCCCCATATAAATATGTATCCCCGCCTTGGTTGAAATATAACCATAAGTATGTTCTTTGGCAATTACTAAGTTTATTTGAAACTTATTAAGAACCCTCCCCGCATCCATTTGACCTCCTCCGATGCGATATTGCAAATCGCAAATCGCAATGTTGACCTGCCACCTCTATTTTTTCCCCGATGCGATATTGCAATCGCATCGTCACATCGTCGCATATCGCATATCGCATATATGTGAAGTCTCCTAACGCCTTGCCCTTCACCGACGCGATATTGCGATTGCCCGTCCACCGTCCGATTAACCCCCGCACATCCAACGGCATATATCGCAATCGCATATCGCTATCGCATATCGCAATCATTTAAGCCTTCATCCCTTACCATCCGCTATGCGATCCCCCAATGCGATATCGCAATTGCATATCGCAATATCACCTATCACATCTCCTAACCCCTTATCCTTTTCCAACGCGATATTGCGATTGCCCGTCCGCCGTCCGATCTGCCCTTGCATGATCCAACGGCCCTCATCCATCCATTTCATCCAACAGTAATCGCTCACGTCCTTCAAATCAAGAATCTCCCGCCTAAAATCACTTTTGCCAATTAAAGGGGTAAAGAAGTTATTTTGTTATATTTTCACTCAGTGCTCACGCGCGCTCTAGGTGCAAAGGAACCAAGATCGCATCTTCAGCCATTTCGACCGCCTTCGACCAGAAAAGCTCCGGACAATGAGCTCGCAGCCTCAACTGAAGTTGCCATTGTACAGTCCTCCTCCTCCTTTTGATATTGTTCGAGCCAGCGCCAAAGGACTTCCTAGCCCACAGAAAAAGAAACAAAGAGGACACGTTAGCAGTCCTATTCTACCATACAGTGGTAAGCAAGGGCGGTTCAGCAAAAAAGGGTATCAGAGGAACATTAATGAGGATCCAAACAAGTCAAAGAGTATCAGTGGAGAATTAAAAGCTAAATCAAATCAGAATTAATGAACATCGGATCCGACTAAGAGGAGCAAATCAGAAGTCAAGGGGCAATTATTACAGACAGTCAGCGCAGAGCTACAAAGGACACCTATAAGCTAAACTATGAAGGACCTACCTCCAGCACAGCATAAGCTAGTTGTTTTTACCTTACTTGTAAATTACCTTAGGTTAAACCTAGATATTATCTCAGAGCTTTTATGAGATATTGTTTGTACATATTTTGTCATATAAATACCTCCCCAAGCGATGTATTAAGGGTTGGTTGGTAAATACCATTCTGGACTTGCGCTGTAAATTTAGAGAACCTTTCTGAACAAAGATTGCTGGAATGCTTTGCTGATGAACTAGCTGGTTGTGGATTTGATGGCAGAAGAACATACTACAGAATTCTCTTGTTACCTCATGGATCAATAAGTGTCTCCAACTCTTGTGTTATTATTTTTGTGTTTTTTATATCATCTAAGTATCATATTCTAAATTGCAGGAAAAAAGAATAGCCCAGAATTTACTTCGTTGTACTCTGTGCTCAATTTCTGTCATTTTTTATGTTTTCTTCAGGACTAGCATAGGCAAGAATTATTTATTGCTCGTCTCCCTGGTTCTTGCACTCTGAATATAATTAAGGAATTCTTAGCTGCTCCTTAGTAATATTCATTCATTTTCCCTCTGTTAGCATAATGAAAGATTTTAGTTGCCTTTCATTCCCTGACCTCATTTCATCTTAATTCCAGCTTGAAGATTGTTCCATGTTTAGCTATCCTACTCTATAGTTCCCTCTTTACCAAAGAAATCACACCCAGCAGTTCACATTCATTGACTCCATTAACCCAATGGTCTGAACTTCTCACACTCTGCATGCCACCTCTGTTTGAAAACACCATCCAACCAAACTTAAAACAAAACTATGTACATCATAACTAGCCTAAAATCTCACTAAAACAAAGCTAAATTTCAAAGAGAGAGCCCTCTCTAGTTGCAGGTAGGCTAAGACCTGCATCTAAAAGATTGGTTAGTGGTTACCTCAGCCGTATTCCCTTAGGAGCCAGGGAACAACCTGAGTGATAACATCATTGGCGACTCCACTAGGGAACGAACAAATTTTTCCAATTGTTGTCTATTCCTTGAAACTACAGATGAAGCCTGAATGTCAGCCAGGAAGCCTTTGAAACTGTTCTTGCTTTGCATTTACAGGATTAAATAAAAGCTGCTTCAGTCAATCTTCATTCTAGTTCTAAGTTCTAAACAGCTGTTCCAAAATTTCTTTCTAACCCAAAACATTCTTAGAAAATACCAAAAACAAATTTGGAAGCTGGCTCCAAAGAAGAAAACTTGTTATACCAGGTCAAATCCAGACCCAGACCCACCAGCGGTTTTTGAAAATTCCAATTTAATCTCAAAGATTCTCAGGAAATAAGAGGGAAAAGAAGATATTGCTGATTCAAGTCCTGAAACAATTCAGTAAAGCTATATTCCAACCCCTGCCAAAGTTTCATTCCATCCTCGCATTGCTCCTACCTCTCCTAGTTCATCGTCCACTTCTCAAACCACCTTCCCTACACCTCCATCCACTATACATATTTCCTCTTCCATCCTAGCTGTCCCAGTTGTTCCATTTCTTCCTGTTGTTCCATTTATCCCTATAAATATGGCGAATCGTTATGCCCCTTTACAGCTACCTGCAAATCTAGGGGATATGCCTCAGGATTACCAAAATAAAATCACATATTTTGATGGTATTGGCTCTTACACAGCCCTACAACACACCAAAAAAATGCAGGACTATTTTGAGAATTATGAAATAGATGATGATGATGTAAGAATGAATATTTTTGTCCAAAGTCTAAATGGTGAAGTAAGAACTTGGTTTAGAGCACTCCCTGCAAATTCCATAGCTGACCCAGATACCGTTTACCAAACATTTCTTAACAGATGGGAAAAGAAGAAAGATCCACTGCATATTTTATCAAAATATGACACTATAATAAGAGGTCCACAAGAAGTTGTCTTAGACTATTTTGCTAGATTCAACAATGTTTATAATGCTATCCCTCAAAACCTTAGACCTCCACCTGATCTAGCTTTGATTAAATTCCATGATGGATTTGATTCTGACATGGCATATCAATTGAGGGAAAGAGCCCATCAAACCTTAGCAGACATGCAAAATATAGCTGTTAGTGTGGAGGCAAATTTTATCGCTAAGCAAAATAGAGCAAGAGCTGAGAGAAGAACTACTTTTAAAGAAGAACCTTCAGCATTTGAGAAAAAATTGGATGCAATCATCAAGGGTATGGACAAACTTGGAGATACAGTGGAAACCATTGAAATAAAATCATCATGGGAAGGACAACAAAGTAATACTGTAAAAAACCCAAACTTTAGAAAAAATAAAAATCCAAATGTTGGAAGGGCTGGCCCCGACCAGGATATCAGACCTCCCTTTCAAGAGAACTATGCTGAAGCATCAACATCTAGTGAGCCAACCGAGGACCCTCATGTCAACTTGATGGGTTTAAACAGTGAGCAACAAATTTTCCTAACCCAAGAAGACCAAGATGATCATGATAACAATCAATTCCAAACCAAGTCCGGAGAATCATTTGACTTTAGAGAAGGCTATGATGCAGCAGTATATGAAGTTCACAAGCAGTACAAATTGAGAAGTAGAACCATAGATGTACCTGAACCTATCAAACCAAAGGATACTAAACAACCAAAGAAGATAAAAGACAAAGCTGTCCTCATAGAACCCTCTGATAAAACAGACCCAAACCTAAAAGAAGTTACTATAGAAGATATATCAAATGTACATGCCTCTAAAAATCAGCCATTCACACTTCCTTCCTCAAAAGAAAATTCAAAAAGTAACCCTCAAAATACTTCCGAAACAGAAATACCTCAAGATAACATTCAAGATCAAGAGAAAATCATTGAAAGTGCAATTGAAAAGGAAATATCTGCTAGTCACAACATAAAAACTCAATTGGAGAAACCCTTCAATTTAGAAACAGAAATTGGTAAATTGAAAATAGCTATTCCTCTCTCTGAGCTTGCCAAACATGATGTATACAAACAGCAAATCAACAGGTCACTACAAATTCCAGAGAATAGAGATGATGTTAATGTCTTGGATGATCAAACTGAGCTGCTTTTTGGTCCTGAAGTCAATGGTAAAACAATAAATGGAGGTGTTCCACCCTTTTATGTCAGTTTAAGCATCCATGAAAAAGTGTTACACAATGCAATGTTTGATTCAAGAGCTTCCCACAACCTAATGCCCAAATCCGTGATGGAAAAACTAGACCTAGATATCACTAGACCATACAAAGACTTGTTCTCATTTGATTCCAGTCAAGTCAGGTGTCTAGGCCTAATCAAAGATTTATGTGTGTCCTTGGTCCAATACCCAACCAAAACAATCCTGATGGATGTGGTGGTCACTGATATTCCACCCAAATATGGTATGCTTTTTTCAAGATCTTGGGGGGGCCAAACTCCAAGGATCTTTGCAATTAGACCTGTCCTATGCCACTATTTTAGTCTTTGGGCAACCAAAGAGACTGTACCGAGAAACATTGATGAAATATGTGGTCAGCAGTCAAGAAAAGCCCCAAAACTTTCCCATTTATTCTATCCATTCTGACATGGATTCATTCATTTTATATAATGTTGATATTTGCCCAAAAACTGATATCGAATTCCTAGAAGCAACACAAACACAAAACATTGATAAACAATATTGTGCCCAAGATCCAAAAGTCATTAACACAATTGCTACAACAAAAGAAAAGGATACAACAAATTATTTGCAAGAGCCCAATCTGCCCCTTGTACAATTCTCTAAAACTCTCAATACTACTCATCACCAGCAAATCCTATGGTATTTAGAGTTTGATGGCTCGGTAAACAAACTAGGAGCAAGGGCAAGGGTGTGGATCCACAACATGCAAACTGATCATGCTGAAGGTCATGCATATAGGTTAAATTTCAGATGTACAAACAATATGGCAGAATATGAAGCCCTTCTGTTAGGTCTCAAACTGATCAGAGCACTAGGGGCAACAAAAGTTTCAATTCTAGGAGATTCAGATCTGATTATACAGCAAATGAAGGGAAATTTTGTCACAAATGATAATAGATTGAGAGCTTATAGAGGGGCAGCCATTGAAATACTCAATACCTTCTCAGAATCTCAACTTACCAAAATCTCAAGAGAGCACAATTTACATGCACATAGCTTAGCAACTTTTGCCAGCACATGCAAGCTGCCATTTGAACCTAACCACCATTTCACAGCTGAAATCAAACACAGGGTAAGCAAAAATGAACAGACTATATCAGCTGAGACAGCTAAACAAATTTTTCACCCAACCACTTTTGATGACAAAAATGTACAAGAGCTCGAACAAATGAATTTTGATGAAATAGCTGAGGTAGAAGCTGAAGTAATTGAGCTAAAAGACAATTTTCTGCCCACAGGCTTGATTCCCTTAGAAGACATATTTGATTCAAATGATATCCCTAGAAAGCCAAAGATGCAACCCCTGAATGCTGCGATTGAAGACCATAACATTGGAACCACAAAAAACCCCAAAATGATAAAACTATCCAAATTGTTGCCTGCCGATCAGAAGCCAAAATACATTGACTTGTTTAAAGAGTTCCAAGATGTTTTTTCTTGGAGTTATGAGGACCTCAAATCCTATGATACTTCAGTAATCCAACATACTATACCATTGAAAGAGAATCAAAAACCTTTTAAACAAAAGCTGAGAAGGGTGAATCCTGTCCTCCTCCCACTCATTGAAAAGGAAGTTAAACATATGTATGAAGCTGA
>Ga0115851_101191_pt1 | contig 13422 bp, 6 predicted proteins | sample InSIn2gowninarea_FD_83865 | JGI IMG/M metagenome (GOLD analysis project Ga0115851, IMG submission 83865)
AGTCGGAATCCGAGTACGAGTTGTAAAACATAGCTTTGACCGCAGAATTTCTCTCTCCTTTGATTGAGAATTTTGTCACTATTTTGATTGGGTTTGACTGAGCAGAAGAGGCTGTATTGTTTGAATGTTTGACCAAACTGTTTGGGAGCTGATTTGACTGTTGACCAGGTCTGGTTAGGGCTGCATTGACTACTATTGACTTTGACCAGAAATTGCAGATTTGAAATTTCACCAGATTTGACTTTTATGCTTTGATTTGATTGGATGTTAGATTATTGTTTGGGATAGTCAAGGCTTTGACCTTTGACTGATTGTTGATGTACTTGGACTATGTATCTCTCTGCTGAACATTTGATGACAATCTAATAGAAGAAGAATTTGGAAAGGGTTTTCCCCCTTGTGGGGTTTTTCCCTGGTCTTTGACCAAATCTTTGTGTCTCTATTGTTCTTGGTTGTCTTCTATTGTGATGAATTAGATATAATTCTATAGTGGTGAATTATATATAAAAAACATAAAAACATGGATTGAACCATTCTCCTTTATCTTTCATTTTCATCCTTTTACTTAAATTTTTAACATTACCATGAAATGACTCACGATATTTGAGAGTGATTCCAACCTCATTGGATTTCATATGAAGAAAGTAGAATTTTAAATCTCACTCAAAATCCAACAGACTTATGATTTTTTCAATATTTCAAGATTGGGGGGATTGCAATGTCTCCATTGAATTTTGTCATGTACTAGGGTATGGAACTTGTATTTAATCAAGATCACCAAGCCCTCTACGCAGGGGAGACTCCCAATAATCAAAAGCACCTAAGGTACTAGGGTATGGAACTTGTATTTAATTAGGAGCACCAAGGTCGTTTGACTATGTAGGAGGAGACTCCCAATAAAGCACGAGACAAGAAATTAAAAATTTCTTGTGGCAAGAGGGTCAAGCAGTAGGTAATAGATTTAGTTATCTTTTCTAGTTTCTAGTACTTTTTATAACTATTGACTCTTTGATATTTATTATGGTATTTTTTGTAAACAATATATGACAATTTTAGTTTGAAGTTGGCATTTATAACTCGTTGGTAATGAATTATGAATATGATGCTTTGTGAAAGTTGAAAGTTGAAACATTTCATTTCATGTTAGAAATTCTTTGTTATCATTTGGTTTCTTGGTAATGGTAATGGTTACAAGTACAAATTACAACTTTTGTGATCAATGATGATAAATGTTATATAATGAATTATGAAAGCTTGAAACTTTAAGATTGATGAATCATGAGACTCGATATGTTGTATGTTACTAACTTGTGGATGTGGTTGATGAAGATTATAACTGCTAGAAGATTGATATTATATGGTTCAATCCATGTTTTTATGCTTTTTATATCTAATTCATCATTCTAGATTCTTTTTGTAATGACCTATCTATAAATATAGAGAACGCAAGAATAATAGCAGGCATACGACGCATGCATATGATAGCTACATATGCATGTGTCGCATACACCGCATTGGTATTTATATACTAAATTAACTATAAGTAATAAATACCATGACACTTCTTCGAATAGAGGTTCTACTCATCCATCAACACCCATATTGCTTAATGTATGGGTAAATATTAAAAGAGGACTATATGAGTTATATATTTCAGATTATTAATAAAAATTATATTAATAAATTAATAAAATGATTAAAGATATATATAAGAAATTAATTAAAAAGGGGTACTAAGTATAAAGTTATAATGTTTATATTAAAAGGAGTATTTTAATAAAACATAATGTGATTTATTAAAACATAAAACATATACATATGTGACCTTTAAAAGAGATAAGGGAGATGATACGTGACATGAGAGTGTGTCACCAGCAAACTAAGTAGTGGGCTGCTGATGGAAGAACAACCACTGCCAAGAAACCAGATAAAAACCACGGAACAAAGATTTAGAAATGGGGGGATGGAAGGAAGAAAATCTGAAGGAGGAGGAACATCATCTACAGGAAATCATAGATAGGAAGAGCCTGAGTTGTTCTGAAGTTCTGGGCACGGGGTAACAATCTGCTTCTACTAAGAAGCTCACTGGATTGAGTAGCCAGGTTCTGCTCAGTTTGGCTGGGTGGATTTGGTCTTTTGGTAACCGAAGCAGGGAGTTGGAGTCATCATCAACCGCAAGGGCACAGGTAGGTACCCTCAACAGTTCTGTTAGATAATCTATTAAATAAATTTTGTAAGAGTTCATGAACATAATTATAGGTTCAGTATAAAATTTCCTTTACTATTTTTACACCTGTTTTCACAGTCTTGACACTTTTGTTGACATATATGCATAAAAACATATAAAAATATATATTGTATAAAAATTTGCTCCTGATTCGCTCACAAACTATGAGCTTTTGAAAATGTCGCTCCCCGCTTCTGCTTCTGCTCCCACTCCCTACTTCGGCTCCCGCTCCCAAGTAACCTTGATTGACACCCATAGGTGATGCATTGAGAGTCATGAGACTTCGAGAAGTTGTAAAGCATTATTCACAACCATGGGCACCTTCAACACCCACAATGTTCTTGCATTTTCTTTATTATTCATGGCATGATGTACCTAGGGTAGCATGCCCCTAATTGGCTTAATAGTGGTCACATGGTTTGGCAATTGATCCAAGGTCCATATGAGGTTTGTCTCATGCTTTCAGACATGGGAGGGCCAACATCATCTTCAATGCCCTCAATGTTGGACCAGAGTCAAGCTTATTCACCACTTGGAGACCCATGAGACCTAGTTTTGTGCCCCGAACCCACATTTGGGGCTACAGGATGATTTTCATAGAGATCTAAGGGTCAACCCCTAGATTATGATTTTAGAGGCCCTCTACATTTGTCATGGCACTTGAGGAGCCCAATGCAGGCCCTACAAGGGTAATTCACTAGCATGATGTCATCATTTTGTTCACTTCGACTCACTCGTGTGGAGATGTTTATGTCTTGATGAAAGCTACAAGGTTAGCTTCTGACCTTGCTTGTATTTTGTGCATTATTTTATTGTTTGAGGGGCTTATTTTCATCACATATAGCCATGTACAAAGGCTGATTTTGGATGTAAAGGCTCATGTATAAAGGCTAATTTTTGAATCTTGGATGTATAACATCATCTATAAAAGATAATTTTGGATTTTGAATCATGTAATCATCTATGAGAGTTAATATAGACAATGTCATTTATGTGTCTCATTCTTTTCTTTTTCTTGCAAGATAATGCGTTATTAACTTATTTGTAAAAACAATTCACATACATATATAAAATTTCTTTTTCTTGCAAGATAATGCATTATTAACTTATTTGTAAAAAGAAATCATATGCATATATAAAATGAGACACATAAATGACATTTTATAAGGAAAACCCAATCTATATTAACTCTCATGGATGATTTTTAGTTTTTGTTAATAGCTCAGATAGGTGTTCTAGTCTCTATTGATGTCTAAGAGGCTAAGGAACACAAAAGGATAATTATATCCAGGACCTAGAAAAGGTTTCCAAAGAAAATGCCTTTAATTATATTCATTAGCCAATTATCAAATATTTTTCTTAGTCTAATTTAGAAAATCTGGTTAATTAAATCAGATTAATTGAGGTAAATTGATTTTGCTCTAGAGACTTCCGGAAAAGTCACTTGAAGGGGTCAAGATGATCTTAGCCATCGATTGGGATTAGATCATGGCTGTTGATTTGTCAACGAGAGATTATAAGAGAAATCAATGGGTCAGTTGGAGACACATCAAGGAGTTCGAATCACCCATTTGTAGAGACAACAAGGGCATAGTTTGAGCGAGGGAGACACAAACAAAAGGGTTTCAACAGAGAAGATTGGGGAGAAAATTTCCAAAGGACTTTTCTCGGTGATTTCCAATTTCTAGTGAGAAAGGAGATCGATTTCATTAGCAAAAGAAGAGGTCGAGTTTAGCAGTGGGAATAGCCTGTTAGCCAGTGGAAGTGATAGAGAAGCTTGTTTCAGTTGCCAATTGCTAGAGCTGTCACCTGAAGGTAGTGCGAGTTGATCAGACGAGTTGTTGGAGGTAGATTTGCTTGTAGAAGAATTTTCCCTGAGGCAGTGCAAATTTATGGAGCAATGAGTGCGAGTTGCAGAGCCAGTGCGAATTGCAGAGAGCTTGTGCAATTTGCACAGGGAGGCCAAATACAACTGCAGAGGGATACTTTTGGGTTTCTAGATCTATTTGATGAAGAGAAAAAAAATTGCCGGAGCTTTGCCACTGAGAGGCAAGCAAATTGTAATTCTCAATTTTTTTTCTCTGAAGAATAATAATAAAACCCTCATCTATTGAACTAATTTTCCCCACACTAGGGATTTTCCAGGGACAATCTATCCAAAAATGCTCGAGTCAATTATTTTGTGTGTGTATATTATTTCTCAGTTCTTGTTATTATTTGTGAAAATTGCAGTAGTGATTTAATCGTTATTTTCCGTAATTAGTTTATGAAGACAAATAATCTCCAGTAGATAGAAGATTAAATTCCAGTTGCTGCAATTAAGGAAATTTCACATGTATAAGAGAAGATCAACATAGAGGGTTTGCATGAGTAAATCAATGCAGGGCAGAGGAAGAGAAAGCTGAGCGTTTATAACCTAGTATATTTTCTTCAAATTTTGGGTTTCGCTATATTTCCAGATTTCTAAAGATGGTTGCAGCAGGTTTGAGAGATCATGACAAATTGGATGGAGCCTGCAACTTTCCCTGTGGAAAGCTAAAATGTCTTTTCTATTGGATGAGTATGGACTAAAGGAGTATGCGGAGAATGTTATTGTCGTACCAACAGATCCACAAGTAGTTGGAAACCTATAAAAAGGTGAATGCCAAAGCCAAGGGGATTATCCTTGATGGAGTCAAGGACCATATAGTCCCTCATATTGCAGAGGACACAACAAAGCAAATGGGGGGCGCGATGTAAAAATCCTACCAAAAATAGGAAATTGATTCTCCAAGAAAACTTGAGGACCATCAAGATACATAAGGGTGAAGACATGACTTCCTATCTTATTAGAGTTCGACTTGCCAAAGACGAGTTGGCTGCAGTACGTGATAAGCCAAGTGATGACGAGTTGGTACGAATAGCCCTGAATGGGTTCTCTAAGCAATGTGATGTGTTCGTCCAAGTGATTAATGAATGAGATACACTACCACGATGGGATCGCTTATGGAGTGATTTCACTTAGGAGAAGATTAGGTTTAGCTGTTGATTTTTGGTAGCATCGGATGTGATCTACACCTCAAAATTTGCAGGTAGGCTAGGACACATGTATTCCAGAGTACCCAAAAATCGTTTTGGGAAATTCCACCCGGAGAAGGTTTTATTAATATAATTAATTATTTTTAATGGAGGCCTAAGTCTAAACTTAGGAAATTAAAATAATTAAAGGGTATTAATTAAACTGGGGGTGAAACTTCTAGAAGAAGACGAGGAGCAAGCCAAAATGATCTGAGCCATTCATCAGAATCTAATTTGCGTCGTTGATTGATCAATGAGAGGATTATAAGAAGAGGCTTGATGGGCATTTTGAAGACACATCGAGTAAGAGATCAAGAGATCAATTTCTGACGAGAGCAGCACAACAATCGCTGAAGAAGTGATCGAGTTGATTTCTTGCAGTGAGGGGCAGGGATAGTTTCCAGAGGAAGATTTCCTGATCCGGGGATACATTGCAGAGGAGGTAGACAGAGATCCAGAAGAGGCAGCGCAGAGCCACGTTGGGCAGCGTAGGGCCATGCTGAGGCAGCGCAGAGCCTGAGAGGAGATCCGAAATTTGTTGGAGAATCGAGTTCCAGAGCCAAAAGCCAGGGTGTGATACCGGAAGGGTAGAAAGTCGAAGTTCCAGAGGCAAATTGATAAGCCTGAAGGAGTGGCACAGTTCCCAAAAGTTATGACGCAAAGCAACGTAGTGATTACGCAGAAACTACGTAGAGGCAGCTAGGGGCTAGCCATTCAGTGGATGGATTAGTACTGGATCACCAGTGATAGTGTGAGGTATATCTCACTCATCTCTCTATCAGTCGGATTCTCTGTATTGGATAGCCAGTAAGGCATCCAAAGATTGTATTAAGAAACTATTGCATAATAATACAAACCCTCAGCTATTGCACCGGTTTTCCCGCATTGGGTTTTTCTGGGGACATTGGTCCAGAAACAATGGTGTCACTTGTGAGTGTTATTTCTTTCTTGCTCAGATTCTTGTTTTTGCATATTATTTAAAGTTGTGAATTATTTCTTTCGAAAAATTAAAGAAGAAATTAACCCCCTCTTGTGAAACCATCCCTAGAATCTATGGATTACCCAAGATCCATAAGGAAGGGGTCCCCCTTAGACCGATAGTTAATACTATTGGCTCCCCAACCTATGAGCTTGCTAAATACGTTGCTAAAATTCTAAAACCCCTTGTAGGAAATACTGATTCCTTCATCAAAGACTCCCAGGACTTTGTGAATCTTATTAAAAATGAAAGGATGGAAAGTGATGACATCCTTGTAAGCTTTGACGTGGTTTCCTTATTCACGAAGATTCCTCTTGATGAAGCCATTCAGGTTATAAAAGATGTTACTGATCCAGGGATTGCAAAGCTGGCTGAAGTCTGCTTAAGGTCAACTGTGTTCACCTTCCAAGGAACATTTTATGAGCAGACATCTGGTGTAGCAATGGGATCACCCCTCTCGCCAATCGTGGCCAACCTATACATGGAATATTTTGAGAAGAAGGCCCTGGAATCATATCCTTTAAAGCCAGCCTGGTGGAAGCGTTTTGTCGATGACACCAATATAAAGTGGACACATGGTAAAGCAGAACTTGACAAGTTTTTCATTCACCTAAATTCCATCTCTCCTGAAATAAAATTCACAATGGAGCTTGAAGAAAACATGAGCATCCCATTCTTGGACATTCTAATCATCAGAAAAGAGGATGGCTCTTTGGGCCATAAGGTTTTCAGGAAGTCAACCCACACAGAAGGTTACCTCCATGTGGATTCCCACCATCACCCAGCCCAAAAGTTTGGTGTTCTAAACACTCTTGCCATTAGAGCCCTTCGAATTTCTGACGCAGAGCATATAAACGAAGAAAAGAGGCATTTAGTTTTAACTTTTAAGAATATAGGCTACAAAGATCATGAGATTAAAAAAGCCATGGAGAAAGCTGAAAGAAAGTTGTCATCTCCCAAGCCTAAGGATCAGGACCAACCTCAATGTGGTAAGGTTTTTCTACCTTATATCCATGGGGTTACAGACAAAATCGCTAAAATCCTAAGAAAGAAAAACATTATAACTCAATTCTCAGCTCCTGGTACTATCAGGCAAAGTTTGAAGTCTGTAAAAGATGATATTGACAAGCATCAACTTAAAGGAGTCTATAAAATAGACTGTTCTTGTGGAAAAAGCTACATAGGTGAAACAGGTCGCTCCCTCCAGACAAGACTCAAGGAACATGGCGCTGACATCAGGAATGGAAGATCTCGTACCTCAGCATTGGCAGAACACTCCTCGAAGACTAAGCACCACATCTGCCTGGAAAACGCATCAATTATCGCAAGGGAAGAGCAGCATCAGAGATGAAAGATCAGAGAAGCACTTGAAATTATTAAGCATCCTTGTAATCTGAACAGAGACAATGGTATGGAGATTAGCGGGAGCTGGCTTCCCCTGATCAGGGAAATCAAAAAGCGTCAACCCATCCCCAGGTAAGCCTTCAGCAGGTAAGTTATCCCTCTGCTATTCTATTGGTCAGTACTTTTTATTTATATCATAATTAGAATTATTAACATTAAAATACTTTAATATATTAATTTCTACATAACTATTAATTAATATATTAATTAATTATAAATATTAATTATTTATAATTGTTAATATAATCTGGTTCAAATATATTAATTTAATTTTTATATAGAAATTGATATATTTCCCTAGTATTTCTATAATAATTAATTTATCATCCCTTCATTTTATTAGAATAGCTCCTTTAACTTAATAATTAACTTTTTAATACTAGAATATAATAATTTCTATATAACTATTAATTAATATATTAATTATTATATTGATCAATTATAAATATTTATTATTTATAATTATTAATATGAATTAGTTTAATATATTAAATTAATTTATATAGAAATTAATATATTTTAGTTCAATCTATTATCTAAAAATTTTTAGTATCAATTCTATTTCCTTTTTAATCTATAGGTTATAAACCTAGTTATTAAAAATAAAAATTTTAATAAAATTTCAATAAAATAAAAGTAATTTATTAAAAAAATAAAATAAAAATAAATTTAGATTCAAGCCGACCTGTGCTATTCCTTAAAAATTTTATCCTCATGAGTATTTATTCTATCCATTCTGCTCTTCTTTTATCATCATTCTCAAACCCTGATGATGGATCCCATTTGGGATTTGAAACGTTGGTATAAAAATGTTCATACTGTGGATTCTCCGGTCAATGGTTCAAAAGATACAAACCACAGATCTCTTAAATCCAAATTCTATAGTTGTATTGATTTCGATGTTTACCATATAATACTGTAAATAACTCGATTCAGTAGAAGAAATATAATCAGTTGCTGTAGTAAGTGGTTTAGGGATTATCGATTTTTCACATTAGCTTGGTTAATCGCAATAGCAACAACAACGACAAAACTTTGGAGGTTGAGAAGTAGGAAAATGTATCTCTAACAGGTAAAGGGAAGGCGAAGAAAGGATCCAACAAGGGATCAGGCCCAAAAGGAGAAAAGAAGAAGAAAGACATGAGTAAGATCAAGTGTTTTGGTTGTAGTCAACTAGGACACTATGTCAGCCAATGTCCTAACAGGAAGAAGGGAGATAAAGAGGGGAAGGAAACTACAACTGCAACGAACATTGAGGATTTGTCTTCCAAATTAGAGGATGAATTCTTTCTCATAGCTTGCCTCTCTAGCTTTACCTCTACAAGTCTCTGGTATATCGGTAGTGGAGTGTTAGAGAATATTTTCTGGTTATAAGGAAGAGGAAATGGACTTCCAGATACAGATGGGAAACAAGACTAAATGTGCTCTAGTTGGGAGAGGTACCATCCACATTCATAGGGAGTCAGACAAGAGTACTGGTGTTATAGATGTGTTGCATGTGCCATGTTTAGGTATGAACCTGATTTCAATTTTTGCACTACAGGACAAGGGATATGATATCTACTTCGTAGGGAAGAAGGTGTACATCAAGCACCAGAGTTGGAAGAAGGTCAAATAGATTGGGGTTCAAAGCAATAAGCTATTCAGGTTGCAGTTTGATTATCCAAAGGCACTGTTTAGCAACAACAGTGGCAAAGACTTAGGGGAGCTATGGCATAGGAGGTTGGGACATCTACATCATAGAGCATTGAAATTGCTCAGGAAGATTGTGACAAGAGTTCCAGAATCGAGCATGAAACACGACGATGTGTGCAGAGGGTGCGTGCTTCGGAAATTTGCAAAAGCAATATTCCCAAGGAGTGACAGAAGAGCCAATGGTGTGCTTCAGTTAATACACTCAGATATTTGTATCCCGTTGTCTACTAGATCTCTCAGGGGTTATGAGTATTTTGTAACATACATCGATGACTTCTCCAGGAAAACCTGGATCTATTTCTTGAAGACGAAGGATGAGGTCTTCAGTCACTTCCAAGAATTTAAGGCTCATGTGGAGAACATGACAGGTAAAAAGATCAAGGTGCTTCAAACATACAATGGAGGTGAGTACACAGATAAGGCCTTCACAGGGTTCTGTGTGAAGGAGGGCATCAGGAGAGAGTGGATAGCTCCATACAATCCACAACAAAATGGGGTTGCAGAATGAAAGAACATAACAATTGGTGGGGCAGCAAGTGCAATGCTATATGACTAGGATATGCCCAAGTTTATATGGGCAGAGGCATATAGCACAACAATGTACATTTAGAACAGGGTTCCTCATAGAGCGTTGGGGAAGATGACACTTGAAGAGGATTTTACAGGAAAGAAGCCAGACATCGGGCACTTCAGGATCTTTGGCAATATCGCTTATTATCACGTGCTAGATGATAAACGCACCAAATTGTAGAGAGGGCTATTTCGTTGGGTACAACGAAATGTCCAAGCATACACGATCTAAATCCCTGGTAGCAAGAACATCATCATGAGACGAGACGTCAAGTTCTAGGAGGAGAAAGCCTTAGAATATCTTGCGAGTTGCTAGTAGATGATCAACATTAGCCAGTAGAAGCTCCAAGGGTTGAGCAACAACTGCAGGGATGACAAAGCACAAGTACTATTACCAGTACAAGCGCTAGCTCAGTGCAGAATCGCAGATGGTCCAGTGACTTCACAACAGACGAAGCAGTAGGGGCAGAATGAGGAGCATGAAGCTCCAACTGCCACTAGAGGAAGAAGAAACAGAGAGGTGCTTCAGACATTGAAGGATGCACAAGAGTTTGTGGGATCTCTTAGGTCGAGCACCACAGTGTGCAGACAACGAGATAAGCACAAGTCGTTAGTGACAAAGGTCATTGACAGAGAGCCTTCTAGTTATCAGGAGGCTGCAAAACATTAGGTGTGATAGGATGCAATGTTGGAGTATAACTCCTCCATGACCAATGATGTATGGGAGGTCGTGCCTGGACCAGTGGATAGGTCAGTAGTCGGCTCTCGATGGATCTGCAAGATCAAGTATGCTGTAGATGACAGCGTGGAGAAGTATAAGACTAGGTTCGTGGCCAAGGGTATGCACCGAAGGAATGCATAGACTACGAGGAGACCTTTTCTCCTGTGGCCAGATACAGTTCTGTCATGGTAGTGATGTCATTAGCAGCAAAGATGGGATGGAAAAATTAGTAGATGGACATCAAGACAATTTTCTTGAACAGGGTGATGGAAGAGGTGGTGTATATCGAACAACCAGAAGGATTTGAGACACATTGGAGAGATACACATGTTTGCAGGTTGAAGAGGGCACTATATATACTCAAACAAGCTCCTAGAGCATGGTATGGTCAGATTGACAACTACTTGCAGTAGATGGGCTTCGTGAAGAGCGAGGCAGATTCCAACATCTACTATTTGGTGGTGTTATCACTCTGTAATTTTCCCGACTGTGAAAGGAAAACCCAGAGGTAATATTGAACCAATCTTTCAGATCGAAAGCTAGCCCTTCCAACCCAGAGAGGGCTTTCTCTCTACGACTCATCTATCCAATGTCACTTCAACAATTGGTTGTGTGCTCAGATTAGTGGGCATATCTATGGTAGTGTAAGGGTTTAACTGAGTGGTTGGACAAAGGGAAAATCCATTGGGCATGCAGTCATGATAGAGATGTCAATTAGAAGGTTTTCAAGACTGGTTGTAGAACAATTACTCTCAAAGGCTAGACAACCAACTAATTGCTAGAGATATTCCAAGCATGAATAGATGAAGGAGAAAACACTAAAGCAAAACAGAGCATCTGATAAGAGGATTTCACCCAATCCAAACCCCTCTTTTATCATAAATGATAGTTTAAATAACAAACTACATCTTCAATCTACAACTAGTTTCTAGGAAATAAAATCAATTAAAATCCTAAAATAAACCCAAATCTGGAACAACGGGTCTTGAATTGTTGGACGCTAGAGTCAAATCCCATTGGATTTGGAAAATGATTGCCACTTGTTAACCGATCACCATCTCATCTTTTGACCATTGATCTTACGCTTGGAAATCTGCTAGCAATCTTCTACTTGATGATATATTGCCACTTGTATTCTTTAGATGTCTTTGACTGCTTTTTTTAGGTCATTGAATCTGGAGATAATCCCTCTGAAACTAATTTAGTGCATTGATACTTGGGATATAATCATTTTTCTCGATATTTTCTCCTCTGAGTGCTAATCTTATGCCTTAAGATGCTGAAGGAAATCTCCAAGTCGAGTTGATGAGGTGGCTCATTGATTTGGGCTTATGCAGGAATGAAACAAAATACATATATAAACATAAACACAGAGGTGCAACAAAAATAAATCTTCATTTCACTAATATCAAAGAACTAAAAGATGCTAACATATAAAACGGAAATATATTAGCTCGGGCGATGGTAGCATTTCTCTAAGAAGAGATGTTGTGGCTACATGCCTTTGAACTATGTTACAATGAGGCTCAAGGGCCTTTTTATTATTGAACAACAAAGGGAAACTCTAAACAACCAAAACCCTAACCACAGGAGATGGAATGCCAATAGTTTGTTGTTCCTGTTGGGGTTAGTTGGACAACCAACTTCCCAGGGTTGTAACTTGGTCATATGATCTCCGTTTGATACGTGTGATACCTTGTTAGAAAGGTCTCTCTGAGTATGACAGTATTTGTGGCTTGATGTGGATCTCAAAAAAATGCCATTTAAGGGGTCAAAACAACTCCGGAAGTTCAAGACCCGAAAAATTGCCAAAAATAGCAAATTGTGCTATAATTAAAGAAATTGATGAAACTAGCTGGAGGTCCAGGTGGAATAGGCGGCTGGTCACCAATATCCACCTAGATCAATCCTCCCCCCTTAGGAAGCAATGGTGTTGTTGTCGCTCAGATTGTACATGCACTGCGACAACGGCTCAGGACGGGGGCTGTCACTTTGATCCCCACCCACTCCGTTCTAGCTGTCTCCCAACAACAGACGATGGAGGGTAGTCCCTATGGAAATGAGATGATGGAAAACAAGTTGGGAACCAACTTGCCCGAGAGACACAATTGAGTGGGTTAACTACTTGGTGAAAATTTAGCAAGATTAAGGATTTGATTAGATTTAAAATTGAGATGAGTGCCTTATTGTTAAAATTGGCAAGCAGGGAAAAACTTCATTTGGGTCATCTTATTCATGGCTGATAATATTTTTATTAGATTCCTCTCGTCGAGAGGTGTAGGATTGATATAAAGATCATCCGATTCCGATAAGTATTGATGGAGATATGAATTTATTTTGATTATGGAATTATTATCAAGCCGACCTACGACTCATGTAGGCTCAGAAGCCCAACAGTCGCATCTATTCACCCACCAACGTTGTGTATAAATATAAGAGGACTTTTCCTCATTTGGACTCACTTATCTCATCACATCTCTCTCTCTCTCTCTACTGCGCAGAAATGAGTCTCTTCTCTACTGCGCATAAATGGGTCTCTCTCTCTCACACATGTGAAGCCGGAAGCTGTTGAATTTGAAGCTGCAACTGCAAAACTAAAGATTGACTTGCGTGGCCTAGAAGATCTCCTCTTTGGAACTGTGCTGTAGGTTCATCTGAACCTCCTCGAAAAGCCACAACTTTTGGTGGTGGAATGAAGTCAATCCGATGAACGGTTTGCAAGATATCGACTGCCCTAGTTTGAAGCCGGAAATTGCTGAAACTGAAGCT
>Ga0115851_101192_pt1 | contig 13418 bp, 11 predicted proteins | sample InSIn2gowninarea_FD_83865 | JGI IMG/M metagenome (GOLD analysis project Ga0115851, IMG submission 83865)
TGCCAATTGTCATTTTGTTGTGAAGAACGATCCCAGGCTGTAGTGGGCATTGAAATTTACTGTCCGGCTCCGAGATCCATGATATGATCCCCAATTTACCTTATTCCCATCAGTTTACAGAGGGATGAGTTACTGCTACTGGATCCTTGACTGATAAATTGCTTATCTTTCTGAATGTGTGGGTGAATCTTTTAAAGTAGTTAGCCATAAAAAGAATCCATTTACTCTTGCATTTATAAACACTGTCCTACTATTATTTCTCTAGCAAATGATAGCCTCAGACTGAGACACTCTTTGAAATAACAAAGCATTCCTGGATTGACATATTAATGTGAGGTAATTAGAGGTGAAAGAGACCATTTTTATAGCTCCACAGGTACGAAGGCAGAGCACCCAGTCATGGATGGGGGCATCATGTGTTGGGCACATCATGGAGCCCAAAACCAATTGGGTTGTCACGTGTTGGGAACAATAGGGCACTTGGTTCCCATGGGGGCGTCACATGCTAGGCACACCAAGGAACCTCCTAGCATGGGTGCCGGTACAATGACTAAGTGGGTTGGAAAAAACTTTGCAAGGGGAAACCACACAAAACAAATATTCTCAGCCCATGGCTACCCATGAGGCTAGTCAATACCAATCTAATATTGGTAGTCTTGGTTTAATAGGAAAATATATAAACTAAGGCTATGATTTGTGACCTATTATCTTCTTCGGTATCCTGATGTCCAACCAAAATACCTAGTAGCAAGGCTCCTCAAACTAGGTCTATTAGCTCTGATTGAACATATCATTGTAGAACATGCCTATAAGATGATATTTTGTTCAAGTAGGTCTATATCCTCTCTTAGGCTTCCTCTTCTAACTGGAACATAGAAATATATCTATGCACTTCTCCCTTCAACATATGCATAATATGGTTTTAAAACATGCATTGTGATGGAATTCTATTTTACTTATGTTGATAATGATATTTTATTTCAAAGCCTTCATACTTCCTATAATATTGTTTGTAGTTGAATCTTCCATGGTGCTAAGTCAAGAAGCTCTACTCAAGATGATAAACAGATCCTCCTCTTGAGTCAATTAAGAGTTATGTAGTTTCTCAACACATGCATATACTTTCTTTTTTTCTACTTTAATAATAGGTCTAGTCCCTTGAGATATTTGTATTGTTATATTGCAATTTTGTCACTTTAAAGATTTCGATAGTCCTACAATAATGTCAAATTGATATTTGTTCAAAGTATCAGAACTCGATGGAGTGAGAGGTTTCTATTTCGAAAGAATTCTATAAATATCATAAAATTTTCAGATAAGTGTGGTCCTTTAGGGTGATGTTTGGGTGCTTAGTTGTTCCTAAAGGACAAACTGAATTGTATACATTAAATCATTAACCCGAAGTTTCATTTGTTTATTTCAAGGTTATCCACATAGTTTGTGCAAGAGAAAATGCTAATGTCACCTAAATTTTAAGGTCCTAATCAAATGTAAAGGAATACGAATAAAAGGAGCATCTCAAACTTACTGAAAGAAACAACTCACTCTCAAATTATATACTTCATTCTTAAACAATCAAGGTTGCTAAAAGAATCAAAACATTAGATCTCCTACCAAAAATAGTGAAGTAATGTAACTAAATACAAATTTTTTTCTTAGGAAATTATGTCTATGAGAAAGGAACATCACTATGACTAGAAATTAATCTACTGATAATAAAATCAAATCTTTAGAATTAACAATTCTTCATTATTTACAGGAAAAAAAAGTAAAGATAACAATCAAAGAATCAATTGCGATAAATATTACAGTGTGATACTAGAAAAGTCACGATTAAATTATAACGAGGAAATTACAAGGACTGTCTGTAAACACTTGTGATTTAAAACAAATGACTCTCTCTCTCTCTCTCTCTCTCTCTCTCTCTCTCTCTCTAGCTCTATCTACTTTACTTAGATTCAATTCCTCATTTTTATATTAAAATCGAGTGTATTTTCAAATAGAAAAGTGGTCCTGAGAATATGAATATTCTCTGGATGATTTATTCAAATTACAAAATCTCCAACATTTCCCAGGAATAGAACGGCCAAGATCTCTTCCCTGATTGATCCATCCAAGATATAAGTTGATATATTTCAACTGGTTATAATTAACCCTAACAACTCCCCATGATCCATTCTTCCTAGACTATTCCACATAATAGCATCTGATATCAAATAACCTTGTTCAATTATCAGTTCAAATAGCAAGTAAACATTGCCTTTCATGATTTAAATAAATTCATTAAAGAGATAAATTAATGAAAATCCATTGACTTCTAACTAGAATCTACATCACATGAATATTCATATTCTACAAACAAAAAGCTTAGAAAAGTAATATAAATATAATAAAATAAGGTAACAAAATGTATCAATTCTGAAGCTAAACATCACCCCCCATGTTACCTACTTGAATGACCTGATGCAAACAAGTGATTGACATGGAGAGAATTTAGGGAGTAGTTTGGGTAAGGGTTTTCTCCATAAGGCCAAATATCATTTCTACTATAGATTCCTTGAAAAGAAGCATAGTCACCTACCTAGGTCAAGTGATATTCATATTTGTAATCATATTGAAGGCACCAGATTATGGGGCACCTGTATTAACACCCTATCCATCTACGAACTTATTTCAACACCATATGAGCATAATCTTGTTCCCTTATCATTAGAGCCTTGAAATTCTAAAAATGGAAAGGCTCCTTGTTTTTAATTTCACCGGATGATTCCTTCCATCTCTGCTTGTATCCTTGGAGAGCTTCAACCCTGATGTGTCCTAGGTACTCCAATCCTTACTACATAAAATTATTTTGAATGGGTTCAAAATCATTAAGAACACATAATTATTCATACACCTCTTATGAAAGATACGCAAAGGTCTTTTTCGTTCTCCTCTAACCCATAGATTGAGGCTAAGCTCTCTAATTTGAAATACATTATAGGCTTTACCCCACTTTATCTAATTTCAAGAAAATGATATAAAAGCTTGAAACTACACATCCCATATAAAAGGAACATGGTTCTCATATATTTTCTCTTGTAGGAATGAGTTATGCATGTGCAATTCGCATAAAAAGTACTTTGTATTATCATCCTACTTATGAAAAGAATTAACAATATATAAAACTTTGTTGAATTCATATGGTTTCCCTCACTGAATTGCCTTGAATTTAAGACATAAATTCCATTCTAACAAAAATAAATCCTAATTTATGATTGGAGATCTACATGATAGAGCATTAGGATATACAGAACAATTTTCTTTCATTTCTTCTATGGATTTTTCAAGTTGTCCTTTTAAAGACTTAAATGTTTTCTTAGGTTCCCTTAGTTTAGCATAAGTTTTTCCCTCCATAACTGTCAGCGCCTTAAAATTTTGAAGAAAATTATTGATCATCCTTTTGAAGTACTACATGTTTTTTATATTGGGTTAAAGTTTTGTGTTGTTCCTCCAATTTTTTATTCAAAACCTGAATGATGACTTCCATAATTAAAGGAGTATATGGAGGCATGTGTTTTGTCTGTGCACTTATCGTAATAAGGATTGGAATTTTTTTTTGGGTTCACTCTTTAGTAGTCAGAACGTTAATTACTATGTTTGACAAGGTTTGAGTTCCCACATTAAAGGTAACAGTAAAATTTTGAAATTCATTTTAAGTTTCATTCTCCTAGACTTTGCTCTTCTTATCATTTATCTTCTCATGATGCCTTTGGGCCTTACTATCCCACGAACATTTCTTTACTTAAAATACCTTCCTTTGTAGCTTCCTATTATCTTTTATCAACATCTTTGTTTCTTGATTGTTCTTTCTTTTACTTTTATCCTTCAGTCATCTATTAATCTTTTGTGAAGAATTTTTGGCCATAGTAGCAAGAGAAGAGGAAAGAAAAATGAAAAATGTGGCCTCACTCTTTTTGACAATCATTTCCTTGTTGGAGTCAACTATGGAATCAAGTATGGGTTCCAGAAGGTCTCTCTCAACTTGTGGTGCAATTGTAAAGTCAATATTGACTTCTTGTCCCATGTTTTCTAAAGGATATTGTAAAGCTACCTCTTCAAGGGAGGAGGGTGCTTAGACAGTTGCAACAGAATATGAATAATGTTTTTCAAGGAAAGTATTCTCAGATTCTTCTAAGGGTTACAAAATGTCAGTAGCTATGGAATAAGGTGGAGAGGTTAGAGAATTAGGCAAAATTTTTTGGTTAGAATGATTTCCTAAGCAACTTCCAACTTCTTTGGAATTCACAGAATTAAAAAAAAAATTCCAATCCTTCTAGAACTTGGGTTGCCTCCATTTCTTTCTCCCAATGAGAATAATCATGATGGGTTTCCTGTCTATCGATAAATTATTGAGTTCCACTTTCCTCTAATTGATGTTCATATAAGTCTATATAATTTTGTGACTTATCCAACCTAGATGGCCTTCTCTGTTTTCTAGGTAGGGAGGCCAAGAGGGAAGCCATTATTTTCTCTGCCCTAGTTAATTGTTAGAGAGATGGATTTTTTACTTTTCCCTATTAGGTACCTTCTATAGAAAAGTTTTCATTTTTATCGGCCTTCTCATTCTCTTTTGGCTACTCATTATTAGGTGGGATATTTTTAGAAGCTTTAGTGGGTACCTCAGTTTCTAGTGGAGCCTCAATTTTTCCTAAGAATTCATCCCACCTTAATTGTGCTTACTTCAAGCCTCTAATTACTATCAACTTATGAGCCCATGATTTCTCAACCTTGAGGCTTCAACCTTATATATTTTGAGTCTTATAGTAGTTTATTGCAGTAACAAATTCAGAAAATAAGGAAAGTTTAGCATTACATTTTGTCTCAATGTTTCCATTAACATGAAATGTTGTCCTCTTACCACCTCGTACTGACCATGACACGTAATATACCTTTTCATGACATCTAAAAACTCATTCCATGGTTATGGAAATGAGGAAATATTGTACCCTTTTCCCTTTCTCACGAGTTCGTCTCCACGATTCACAAACATGGATGATGCACTTTGTAACGAAGTATGTATTTCTAACAATTTTTGGCCTTCCATGCAAAGGCCTATCACTTCTACTAAAACTTCTTCATCACCTATATTTGTCTATCCTTCACTATTGTTATTTCACTATTCATATTCCTTAAAAATTTGAAGATGACTTTTATATCAAAGTCTTCTAGTCGTAAGAAATAACCTTACTACCTCACCTAGTGAAAAATAGTGTGTCTCATCAGAGATCCGCAATTGGGAAAGTTCACTATGCACTAAATGACTGCTTATTTTTGTTATTCCACAAGGAGAAATTTGGAGGTAGAAAAAATAAAGTTTAACAAATATAGAGATAGAAATGTTGCAATAGTAGAAAATTCAAAGAACAATAGCATGTAATGATGTTACGAAGTTTTTAAGCATCCAATTATATGTTTAGCCTTTCACACCACCCCCCTGGAGATGAAATTAGAGGTCATCCAACACCATTGATCATGCATTTAATATGTTAATACAATTGACATGACCAATCAGATAAGAATATATTAATTCGACATAATGGAGAAACGATAAGAAAATAGAAATAGCAGGTGGGGTGTGTGATGTAATTACTGAATGCATTAATCGTAAATCATGATGATGAGATAGATATTTTTGGAAACCAAATAATTCAAGCAGAGAAAGGAATTTCCATATATTTTGAACTCCGAACATGGATATGACAGATTTCATCGATAGATTACCCTTCGAGAAAAGGAAAAGAAATTTAGAATAGACTTAATAGCTCTTCAAAAAAATATCACATTAAAATCAATCATTCATACATACTCATCATTACCTCTTTCCAAGGAAAGATTAAATAAGTTTCCATAGTAAGCCAACAATTTTCCTTTATTATTACTAAGGGAGAGAAAAATAGTTAATTTTAGATCATAATTTAAAATGTACTTTGATACCATATGTATGTCATCTGATACCAATAACCATCCATAGTCTCATCAGGGTTTCCTTTTAACCCAATGATAAGCTAGTATCCCATTCTACTCGAAAATATACATAACTTTATTTTCTAATTATCAACACAAAGCCACTGTGTTGGCATGGTGACTAGTTTATAACAATGCCATTCACCAGAGTTGAAGAGACGAACAAGTTGGCTCATGATGAGACCTCTTATCCTTAGCCCTAAGGATCAAAGGCCATCACCATATCTAGGTCACCAGAGTGGTAATGTCACCACATTAAATCTTATGATAATGGTAGTTTGGCTCGTGATGAGACCTCCTATCCTTTGTCTGATTCTATTCTTATGTTTTTATGTATTATTCTTTTTTCTTGTTTTGCTATGAAAAAATGTTAGTGAATGGGGTGGCTCATCAACTCCTTAATATTTAGGGATGGTGTCAAAAGTATTGTAATAATTAATTTTTTAGCTTTGCCATTTTTCTTCCAAAGAGATAGCTTTCAAGGAGATCAAAGAATTATAAGAAACTAAAAGGAAATAAAACCTCCTCTAGTGGTGATTGAAGAAATGAATTATAAATATATTTATATATTCAAGGTTTCTTAAAGTTTTAGGAGGTTTAGAAGTCTACTAAAATATTATTATAAAACATTCACTTAAGTAATTTAGTTTGACAAACTGAGTATATCACCATGATATGAGAAAATAGCTTCAAAATCAAATTGAAATAATAGCTATTTCTACAAAAGCAACTATGGATAGAAACAAACAATCATGAGTGTTGGCTTGATGGGTCATTACCCAAGTTCAGTGTTAATTATCCAAGAAAATCCCTACACTATAGGCCCTTTCAGAAATAACATGCAGAGAAGAGACTGAATTCTCACCCAAAGCATTATGGGAGGGATGCAAGAACGAAGTTTTCACACCCAGAGATGGTAGTGATGTCGTTTTATATCTTAAACCTTTTGTCGTGCAAGTCGATAAGCCCTTTTGGGATTATCTATATACTCCTGTTAGCCATCCTCTAGACCTATGTGAAGGGCCATGACTACCCTTTGAGTACACAAGGTAGGTGGATCAGACACTTACGCGCCTCTATCATTACTCTTAATTTTGTATTTACATGGACTAGCTTAAGTATCTAATAAATTCAACATGCATTAAGATGGTCTTTACGTAAAAATATATTCTTACTTGTGTTCATATAACAAAGGAAAACATATGGATTCATGCATCAATACAACATTAAAACATAAACCCAGTATTCATCATAACATAATCATATGCATTTATAACATAAGTAAAATATATCATACATAGATAATTCCATAGCATTTCTCTTTATTGATGGTTCAAATATTATTTACAGACTCTAACCACCCTGCGCACATAGCTACAGGACCTCTTTCCTACGGTAAGACTCTTTTCTCTTATCTTTCACAGACCCATTATATTCATCAATGACTCATAAACATACCAAGATTGAAGTATCTTAGACTCTTCTAAGGCTTCCCATGGTCTGTATACCATGGGTAGATATCCTAAAGCTGACATGACTTACATAAATGAAGGGTGGAAACCATTTATGAAACTTTACATATTCGTGCTTCGTGACCACAAAATGTGGAGACTTTACAATTTTTTATTATACAAAAACTTGGTCTTTCTGCCCCAAAACTTGGGCTTTTTAACCCCAAAAATAACTGTAGCGGACCCATTCCCAACAGGCCCCCAAAAATAATATGGTGACTCACCTTTGAGTCACTCTATTGATTTGGATATCTTATCATGAAGACCTCCAACCTCCAGTTGTACCATTCCAACTTTGGTGACACATTGTGTCACTGCCTGCTTAACCTGCTCCACCAGCTTCTGTGTTGCTAGTATTGTGCTATCAATATTGATTTTCTTGTTCGTTTCTTGTAGGCTAGCCAGTTTTCCCTCAATGGTGGCAGTGAGCACATAGGCCTCACTTAGCGAAGGTCCCAATCTAGCCTTCAGTACTACCTCTTTTCATTGTGTTGTGTTGACCTATTCCTTTAGTCCCTTTGCTTCCTACAACTTACCCAACCTCTATGTAATGGAAATGGTGCGTGCCATCACTCTAACCTCGTCATACTACTAATATAATTCCCTCAGCTATGTTTCTAAACTTTGAAGGTTGGGATCTTCCTTTAGGCCGGTAAGTACCTCCAGCAACTGCTCAAAGAGCACAGTGCAATCTGTTACTGCGACGTCTACTCCAGCAACTACATCCTTGACAGTTGCTTCGTGCTTCTCTATAATTTATACTGGAGTTCAAAGTTGGGCCTTCAACTTAAGTTTTGTGATCTTAAGGTTCAGATCAAGCTAAACCTTGGCCAGCTCTATCTTTGCCTCGCACACAACTACATTGAGCTTTTGAATTTTGGCCTCCACCGATGCTTCCTCTGGGATATGCAGCTCCAGAACAGTTTTTCATGATTCAATGACTACTACCATAGTGTGGTCATTTTTCTGTTGCAACTTCTTCCATGTGTTAAGTGTTCAATTCTTCTCAATGAACATCTATGCATTCTTCACCTTTTTTCACTAGTCACACTCAGTGTGCACTATTCTAGAGCCTCAAGTTTTGTGATCACACCTTCCTACAAGGTGTGAAGGGCTTCACTTGGAAGTGTGGCCCAGTTCAACCAAACCTTCTTGAGAATGTTGAAAATAGCCCTGTCAACTTCCACTTCTGCAGTAAAATCTCCATTTGGTAGTGTGACTACTCGGGGGTCCAAGGAGCGAACCATCTCTGCTGCTTCAGATGTTCATGGTGCCAAACTAGTTAACATCATGCTGCCCCAGCCTACACCAGTCTACAGTTCTGTAGTTATGATCTGAAGCTCGCATAGACCCGTCTGAATGGAAATCAAGGCCTTCTTCTACTACTGGTCAAACTACTGCAACAGTTCCACATTGCATCCCTTACTTTATCTCTGATGTCATCCAAGTAACCCTCTGTCAAGGTGATCAAGTGAAGTGATGATTTACTGGCCTTGGAATTCTTCCGCAACCCTTATTTCTCCCACTTCCATTTGCACTTTATCTGGAATAGAGTACTCTCGTGTTCTCCACCACCCTATTCGGATTGCTACTCTTTGTCCTTTGTCTGTAGCGAGGGAGACCTCTAAATTTTGTCATAGTCACACTCTTCCTCCCCTTCCTTCTCTTTGGCCTCCTTTTTTATAGTGCACTCTTCTCTAAATTTTTCCTCAGCCTCCTTTCTCCTCCTTTCAGTGAACTATTGTATCTTCAACCAGGCATCTTCCTTCTTCTACTTTCCTGTTGACTTGCTTGACCTAGCTGACGAATCTAAGGCCGTGCCCATTCTATTGGCTAATGTTCAAGGAATGCTACAATTACATCATCTGTTGTAAGGTAATGACCATCATACCACTCATGGTTAAGGTCCTTCCCTGCCTATATGAAGACACTGTGGAAGTCTGCTTTGAACTCCACATATCGCAATAACTTCTCAAAGATAGTTGGTGATAGTCACAGCTTATCGTTTATTCTGGTGTGGATCCTTGCCTCCATCAACACTCAAAAGATCTTACTTTCCTTGACCCTTTCGGGCTCCTTTGTGGCCCAAAGTGAAGCGAACTTTGCTGGTTTTGGTAGATCTAATGCATTCAAAGGATACTGACTATCCTCTAGTAATTCCCATGTGGCTATTATGATTGATAACAGAAGCCATTCATAATGGAAGGTCTTACTCTAGTCTCGTGCTTGTCAGTAGTTCGTGACGAACACACTACAGAGGGAGTGCACTCGATTGAATTGTATTCCGTCCATGCAATGGGCCACTAATGACACAACTAGTGTCAACAGTTCATCTCCGTGACACTTCCTAATTATTTTCCCAGCCAAGATCTGGGTGGCTACCTTATCTTTTGGGTTAGCTATGCTAGAAATTAAGTAGTTGCACATTTTCTTGACAAACTTAAACTTCTCCTTTATTCTCTTGACAAGATCACGTTTGAACACCTTTCCAGCAAATGCCTTTGCCAGATTCATCCCAGTTTGTGGTAGCAATGTAATCCTATGGATCAACATATCGGTGGTTAGTGTCCCTTCTCCTAACCAGAAGCACCCTTCATGCACCAAGCATAACAATTCTTTGATCACTATCAAAGTTATGGGGGCACGATTGTAATGTGGAACCCATAGGAGGTTGAATAGTCCTGCCTTGTCCAGACCTCTAATCCACTTCCTCATATCCAACACAATCACACAAAGATATTTATAGAATATGTGGGTCATAAATGTATCATTCGCTAAATCAGGGAACCGCTCATTATCTTCCAAGTCTAATTCTCTAACTTCAGATGTGGCACATGTGCCAAGCTCGAACCTTTGGATGTGATCTGCTCTCGAAGCAATGGTGTGCTAAGTAAAAATTTTCCTTCATTTGGGTCCTTCGAGACATTCACCTTGCCTTAGCACAGAGGGATGTATTCTGGAAAATTGAGAATAGAGTCTACTCCCTCAATATAAATATCCTATGTGCCCATACCCATGCCTTCCATACCCTCACCAGATTCTAGGTCTACCACCTTGCCTTTTTCCTCTACAGTAGGCTTCTCTTTCTTTTGTTTCTATCTTGGTGACTCGTGCACCAACTGTGTCGCTTTCTGCATGTCTTTCTTTGTCTTAGGCCCCTCTTTCATTGCCGTAGGGATCTACTTAGGAAACATTGATGAATTTGGTACTGGTGTGGGCACTTCTACACTTACAACCTCAAGGGAAGCTCCCTCAGAGGCCGCCAATCCTCCAACACTTCTAGATTCTATGGGTGTTGACATGAGGTTTGTAAGGAGCTCTTGGGTTTCCTCAACGAACTTGTCAAACACTAAGCTAGCCACCAAGCGTCAAAACTCTAAGGGCTCATGCACAACTAATAGCTCGACACCTCAATTCTCAACATGTAAAGTGTTTTTCGTTGGGCATCCATCTGTAATTTGTAGGAAAATTCAAATTTGAATCCAACCGTTCCCCCCAAAATCTGTTCATAAATGCTAGATTGGTGACAGATTTTCAAATATATCGCATATAAATTGGTCCTTAAATGGCCCCCCGCTGCTCTTAATCATTTTCTCACTGTAAAATCATGAATAGTGACCATAACAGACACTTTCTGGCTACCCTATGTGGTTTCTCCTCCTATACGGAAGCTCCCTTAGTGCTTCTGTTGATATTGTGACATTCTTTATTTCCGTGCAGTCCCGCAGTCATAGATTTTGACAACTCAAGAAGTGTAGTTTATAGTCCTATGCCTCCCTTTAGCTACCTTGAGCACTAAAACTGTGCTTCCACCATATAGTAATATGTTTGTATCCTTGATGTATGGCTTTAATTGACTGCAATTTACCTTCTGTAGAAATGGATCTCCATTCAACTTCACCAGCTGAACTACTCCACCATCGGTAATATCCTTGATGACATAGGGCCCCAACCAATGCATATGAAATTTTCCTGCAAATTTATCAAATTGGTCGGCATATAATAAAAATAAATCACTTACCTTAAAGGTGTGTAGTTTGATGTGTTGATCGTGCCATGCCTTTTCACACTTCTCTTTAACTTGTTAAGGGAATCCATTAAAAAATATATCCTCTTCTGTCTTTGTTAGCTGCGCGGGCCTCTCTTGCAGGGCTTCGTGATCAACCATTCCTGTAAATGCCACTATGTGTAGACTAGCTACAATATACTCCATTGGTATCACAACTTCTATGCCATAAATGAGCATGAAAGGAATTTGTCTAGTCAACTTTTTGCAAGTTGTTATGTAAGCCCATAACAACACACGTATGCGCACATCCCACTGATTTATTTCTAAATTGAAAGCCTTTGTAATTGTATTCTTGAATTTCTTATTAAATGCTCCAATTGTCCCATTATCTTGTGGGTGATATGGTGTACTATTTTGGTGATAAACTTAGAATTCCTTCGTTAACCCATTGATCGTCTCATTAAGAAAATGCATACCATGATAACTCATCAACATCTTTGGGCAACCAAACCTAGTTAATACATACTCAAAGATTAAATTTTCTTTTGTTACCCCTGTATATTCCTTCACATGCTACATCTTTGCCCATCTAGTCAAATTCTCGGTCGTGGTGGTGATGTACCGCACACCTATCTTCTTTCTTAGAGGCTGAATTGGTCCTACAAAATCAACCGTCCACTTCTAAAATTCCTGTAATGACAACTACTAATTTAGAGGAATCTCATCCATTTGTGATGGCCTACCCATCCTCTAATAAGCATCAAATGCCTTACAATAAGCCTTGAAATCGTTCTGAAGTGTTGCCTAGCACAACCTAGTGTGTAAAATCTTCTACTATGTTGCTTTTCTTGCATAATGTCCTCCCGCAATTCCACCATGAGATTCAGCGAGGATGTCTCTTCATTCAAACTCATGCACATAACATTGCAATATTTCATCTAAGCCCATTTTATATAAGTTCCTTGCTATGACAGAAAATTTTATCATGCGCATTGCCAACTCCTTCTTTTTCTAACTAGGATACCCTTCAGGAGCCATTCCTGTTGGCAAGAAGTGTATGATATCTGCAAAGTGATTGTCCATGACACACACTACAAAAAAGCTACACGTTAGGCAGTCCTTCCTCCAAATTAGTAATCTCCTCGCCTATTTCAATGCATGATAGATGATCTAGTTCGACATTAAATTGTCCTGGCTTCATAATAACTTCAAAATCATATTCCTAAAACAACAGTAGCCATTTCCATATCCTCCCTTGATCTGGATTTAAACAAGAATGAAATAAATTACAGAGATAACCATAAAGACAGAGATTCGATAACCATAAATACAGAGATGCAGTGGAAATAATACTTCATTTCATTAATGGAAAATACTGAAATATGCTTACAACTAGAAATGGAAATAAACCAGCTAGGGCAATGGTAGATTATCTCTGAGAAGAGATGTGGTCGATACATGCCTCTGAGCTGTTCCGAACTCTATTAAAATGAGGCTTGAAGGCCTATTTATTATTGAGAAACAATGGGAAACCCTTCACATCTTGAAAGCTAACCCTAGAAGATGAAACGCCAAATTGTGGGCCCCGTTTTGGGGTGAGTTGGATAGCCGACTTCTAGGGTCGCGAATTGGTTGTATTATCTTCGTTTGATGCACATTGTAGGTTTTAACCCTGTACAAAAATTACCTGCATACGAATTCTAAACAAAGAAAATAAACAATGCGAGAGCAGAACACATAAAACACATATGCACAGATATTTTCACCTGGATCCCAAAACCGGGACTACCAGCTTGATTTTTCATTATGTTCCTTTCAATGTTACAATACATATTTATACATGCCGAAGCATCCAATACCATGGACCGAAAACCATCGCGTCCAAAACCATG
>Ga0115851_101193_pt1 | contig 13418 bp, 17 predicted proteins | sample InSIn2gowninarea_FD_83865 | JGI IMG/M metagenome (GOLD analysis project Ga0115851, IMG submission 83865)
ATAATATTTTCTAATAAAACAACGGAATGGAAATCAATGGATATTGAAGGAGGTAAGGCATGTTCCATATCTGAAGAAAAATATAATTTCAACAAGGTAATTGGGAGGTGAAGGTTGTGTGACTACTTTTATAGATAAAACCTGGAAGGTCGCTAAAGGATCCCTAGTAATAGAAAAAGGAGAAAAGGTTGGTACATTCTATTTATGCAATGGTATTTCTAATTCTGTTAATGCCTTAACCTTTATAGGAGAAGATACGAAATTGTGGCATCATAGGCGTGGGCACATGAGTGAGAAGGGGATGCAGATTCTTCACTCAAGAAATTTGTTGCCTAGTTTGAAGCATGTTGATTTAGAATTCTGTGGGAATTGTGTTTATGGAAAACATAAGAGAGTCATATTCCTCAGAGTTGGGAAAGAAAAGAAGAGAAAAAAATTAGAGCTTGTGCATACATATGTATGGGGACCTGCTCAGGTATCATCTCTTGGTGGTTCTCGTTATTATGTTACTTTAATTGATGATATAACCAAAAAAACCAGGATTTATTGTATTTGAAATAAATCTGATGTATTTGATACTTTCAAGAAATGGAAAGCTTTGGTTGAAAATGAGATAGGAAAATGGTTGAAGTGTCTTAGATCAGACAACGAAGGTGAATATTGCAGCAAAGAGTTTGATAAGTACTGTTCAGAGAATGGAATTCATAGAGAGAAGACAGTTATAGGAACACCACAAGAAAATGGTGTGTCAGAAAGGATGAACATGACAATCATGGAGTGGGCAAGGTGCATGAGATTGCATGCAGGATTGCCTTTACAATTTTGGGCAGATGTTGTAGATATTGTTGTTTATCTAATAAATAGAGGGCCTTCAAGTTCCTTGGATGGTGGTATTCCATAGGAGGCATGGACAGGTAATAATGTAAACTACTTATTTTTAAAGACTCTTGGTTGTGAAGCCTTTTTCCATATTAATAAATAAAATAGAACAAAGCTCAAGGCAAAATCAAAGAAATGTACCTTTATTGGATATGGTGTTAATGATTTTGGTTATCACCTTTATGATTATGAAAAAGATAAAATCATTAGGAGCAGAGATGTCATATTCAATTAAAAGGTTTTGTATAAGGATTAGCTACAGGAAAAGGAACATGAAAAATAAAATAGAGAATACACAGTGCTTGATGAGATCACAAAAAAAGTGAAGGTGTCTGAAAATCATAATGATCAACAACAAGAACAAATACAACAACCACAACAACAATAAGCACCTCAAACACCTGAAAGTGGGGTTATAATATCTATCAAGTTAAGTAGATCCCCTTAATGATACTCTCCTTCATTATATTATGTATTGTTGACTAATTCTGGTCAAACAGAATGTTATGAAGAAGTAGTGTAGGTAGAAACTAGGAAGAAGTGGGAGAAAGCCATGAAAGAAGAGATGGACTCCTTAGCACATAACCAGACTTGGGACTTAGTCAAGTTGCCTACAGGTAAAACAACATTGCAGAATAAATGGGTTTACAGGTTGAAGGAAGAAGATGGAGGTAGAAAAAGGTATAAAACTAGACTTGTTGTGAAGAGGTTTGCACATAAAAAGGGTATATATTTTGATGAGATATTTTCTCCTGTTGTTAAAATGACTTCAATCAAAACTATTTTAAGTCTAGTAACAACTAAAGATTTGCATCTTGAGAAGTTAGATGTAAATACAACCTTTCTCCATGGGGATTTGGAGGAAGAGATAGATATGCAACAACCACAAGGATATGAGGTAAAAGGGAAAGAGAAACTAGTGTGTAGGTTGAAGAAGAGCTTGTATGGCTTAAAACAGGCTCCAAGGCAGTGGTATCTAAAATTTGACAGGTTTATGTCTGAACAAGGTTATACTAGATGTCACTATGATCATTGTGTTTATCTCAAAATGAAAAATGATGACAACTATATTATATTGTTATTGTATGTAGATGACATGCTTATTGTAGGTTCCAACATGAAGGAAATAAATGTGCTAAAAATAAAATTGGAAAATTCATTTGCAATGAAGGATTTGGTTGCTGCAAAACAAGTCCTTGGTATGAGAATAACTAGAGATAGAAAGAATTGAAAATTAACATTGTCTAAGAGTGAGTACATAGAAAAGGTGTTGAAAAGATTTAATATGCAAAATGAAAAACCAGTTAGTATACCTTTGGCTAGCCATTTCAAACTAAGTAAGGAGGTGTGTCCCAAGACTCAAGAAGAAATGGCTTATATGTCTAAAGTTCCAAATGCATCAACAATTGGAAGCTTAATGTATGCAATGGTCTGCACAAGGCCTGATATTGCACATGCAATGGGAGTTGTAAGCAAGTACATGAATAATCTAGGAAAAGAACATTGGATAGCAGTGAAGTGGATTCTTAGGTATTTGAGAAGTACCACAAATCAAGCATTATGCTTTGGTGGTTCAAACATTTCTCTACAGGGATATGTTCATGCAGATATGGCGGGTGATAGAGATAATAGGAGGAGCACAACCTTCACCTCCCAATTACCTTGTTGAAATTATATTTTTCTTCAGATATGGAACATGCCTTACCTCCTTCAATATCCATTGATTTCCATTCCGTTGTTTTATGAAAATTGTACCCATTCCAATGATTTTATGGGGTTTATCATCACCCAATCAAACCTGTCCAAAATCTCCTTGAACATAATTATGAAAATGTTTCCTATCAGGTGTGGCATGGAATGAGGCCCCTAAATCTACCACCCAAGCATCAATAATATTTTCTAATAAAACAATCAAAGCATCTTGCAACACATCACCTGTCACATTTGCTTTATGATTGTTTTCTTACTGTGCATCTCCTTCTTTTCCCTTCCTAAACTTGTAGTGTTTCTTCAGGTGTCCTTTCTTCCCACATTTTCAGCACACTATCCACGATCTGGACTTCAATTTGCCTTTCCTTGACTTACAATGATATCCTGGTCTCTTTCTCTTTCCATTTTTCTTCCCCTAGTCTCTGCAGTCAAAGCATTACCTGATGTCTCACCAGAGATTTTCCGTTGCATTTCCTCGCTAAGGATTGCATTGATAACATCATCAAACTTTAAAGTACTAGATCCAAAGATAGAGTTACTAATGGCCATAACTAAACCATTCCAACTTTTTGGCAATGTGCACAAAAATAACAGATCCCTAACTTCATCATCAAAAGTTGCCCCTATAGAACTTAACTGACTGGTAACTGTATTAAATTCATTTAAATGATCAGCAACAAATCCACCTTCTGACATCTTCATATTAAATAAACTCTTCATAAGAAATACCTTATTTAAGTCCAAGGGTTTTTCATATAGTTTGATCAATGCCTTCATTAAACCCTCTATTATCATTTCCTTTGAAATATTAAAGGATATCGACCCCGCTAGGCACAACCGCATTGTTCCAAGTGCTTTTCTATCAAGAATATCCCATTCTGTGTCTGTCATACTCATTGGCTTCTTTGTCTTTCCACTCAATGGTTGGTACATTTCTTTCTGGTACAAATAATCTTCCATCTGCATCTTCCATAGCTAGTAGTTTTGGTCGTTAATTTTTTTGACCCTAAACCACCATCTTTCGCCATTACTCCCACTCGAACCAGGAATCCTTCTCTCCTGTGAGTTTATTACCCAAATATACCTTTAGCTCTGATACTAGTTGTTAGGAAATTATATATTACAGAGCAATGGAACACATAAAATATATTGTAGAAATATAAACATAGAAAACACATAAAATAAGAGAAACACAAATATACGTGGTTCACCCAATTTGGGCTACATCCATGGAGAAGCAACCAGTCCTTCCTTTTATATAATCCAACAAACTAAAGAGATAAAACCTACAACAGATCATTGTAATTCCCTCTTCTCTCTCACTCAATCTCCTCTCTCTTTCTCTCTCAAAATATAGATCTACATAGACACAATACAATTCCTTCATATATAGCGAGGGGTTTCCCTCTAGGGGAAAAAAACCGTAAATTAAACATAACTTCTACTGTCATATCTCTGCCTAATGAATGACCCAGATTGACTATGAAATCACAACATTTTATAAGGCAATTTTACATCTATTTTTAGCTTTGGGGGCGCTGTCCCCGATCCCCCGCCGGGGGGGGGGGCTCCCAAAGATCACAGTCGCCCCCCAGACCCCCCTTGCAGCACAAATATTATGGGCAACATTGCCGCCACATTACAAACTGGGGAACAATGCGGTGATTACTTTGAATAAAGAGATAATTAGGCTCCACACCCAAAATTTTGGAGGATATTTTCTATCTTTATAGGCCGCATTTATGGGCACAATAATTGATGGAATCTGGGTAGTTTGACCAACATTGAATTCAAGGTTGACTGTCATTTGACCACATAAAATTACTACATTTTTTCTCCCTTCTTTGATCGAATTGTTTTGGGTTGAATTTGACCTCCCGATCAGGCCAATTTTGATTGAGGAAGACCAAGCTTCTTTGAGGATGATTTATTTCTGATTTGACCAACATTGAATTTCTAGTTAGGGCTGAAGTTTGACCCCTGTTGACTATAGAAATTGACAAGATTGTTTTGAATTTGAATTGGGAAATTTAATTTGATTTTTGTACTCTCTCTGTCTCTGATGAAAGTTTGATATAATAATAGGAAGAATTGATCATAGGGTTTTCCCCACATTGGGGTTTTTCTCTGACATATGCCAAATCTAGTGTCCTCTTGTCTTGGCTTGTCTTTTGCATATTTCTTTATGTTATATCTACTTTTATTGTCAATGTGATTAATGTTTAATGTGATTTCTACTGGAAATCTAAATTAAAATTGCTATTGGTCTGCATAAGGAACATTAAAGTAATTGTGCTAAGCATAGAACATACCACTGTTAACTAAAATTAACGAAAAGGGGAGTCAGAGGAGGCGAGACCTACAATGTTGATAGAAGTCTCCTTTTATGTGGTATTTCATGACAAATGAGGTAGGGGAGGCATACCCATACCTACCGAGATAACTGATTACAAAGAATAATGGTGAGCCCAACAATGTGGGACTAAGCTATAAAGTACATGATACATGATACATGATACATTGACATCAATGGGCCAAAAAAAATACAATGGATCCCCTATACATAATGCACTTGGAAAAAACATAGGTTAAGACTTAATATAATAATGTCTGAGTACAGGAGATACAATGCCCCTCAAATTGACATGGAGAGGGGGGATCACAACCAAGGAAGGCCTGTTGAATAGGAAAGGGCTATGAAAATCTGAATGGATCATCTGGAGGAGACATGCATGCTATGGGTGCTACAAGAGGTGGAAACCAAACCCATCAAATCTACAGAACTGCATCAGAGGTTGGATCAACATTTGTGGTCATCTAGGACTATGGGGGCTACTTGAAGGGCCACCCCCTCATGAGGTCTAGAACATCTCACACACACTTGGGAATCACTGGGACAATCGTCTAGATCACCAAAACATCAAGTGTACAAATCTCAATCATGCGATAAGGAGATGATGTCGAGTACGTAAGAAACAACCAAGTCAATGAGAAATAATGAGTCCCTTTACCTGATTCGAGACACCAAACAAAGATGGAAGTTGGAACCAAGGTACAACACCCTCTAGACTACTCTTATAGAATAAATGTATTGAGGATGATAGAAGAGAGCCTGCCAAAGTTAAGAAAATGAGGAATCCTCAACAAAGGCACGAAGGAACATCACAAAGTTAATTATGGACTGACACTAGGGTGGATGATGGAAGGAAACATGATTGATGGAGGATTGATGACTTCCCTTGTTAGAGCATAATAAAAATAGTTGACCTAGCAGCTACTTACTCAAATCCGGAGGGGATGGTCAATGACTCAAACGAGGGTTCGACAAAGACAAAGTAGAAGGATTGGAGGCCAAATGGAATAAATGCAGAATGACGACAAATGAAACATTGTAACAGGATGCAATGTGGACTCAGAACAGACTCCATAAGTACAAGGGTGACACATATCAAATGCTCTGAACAAGGGTGACTCGATGATGCTGCCACATGAGGGAGGCCCATTGGGGACCATTAAAACATGAGTAAAATATGGTTACTAATGATGAAAATCGACATGAGAGACAATAAATGAAAAGGTAAAGTGGTACCAGAGATTCAATTTTAAAGAGTGGAAAACTGAAACTTCGTGGAAAAATGGCTTCTAGGTCAAGTTTCAAATTAGGAAAAACCAAGAGAGACCCATTATATAACTCGGTGATATATTTCCAATGGTGATGACATTTGTCAAATGGAGCTATGGATTGGTTGCATCGAGTGACGAAAAAACTAGGGTTTTTCCTATAAAATGGCTTCTTGCCTCCAAATCCAATTCATTTTCATAGTGATCTATGGAGAATTTGAAGAGAGGAGAAGGCCTTAAATCTTATGGAGATCATAGTGGGCAAAACGATTGTCGAAATCAGGATTTGTGAGTTGGAGGTAAGTGGCCTAACCATACTCATCAATTTCAGTGGTTTAAATTTTCAGATTAGTTCAGTTTTTTTCAAATGACCCCTACCTTCCCTTACAATCGTAGCACACTATTTGGGGTTAGATCTGCACTCAGGAGAATAAAAATGGGGCCCAAAAGTGTTCTTAGTGCAATTTTTGAGGAAAAAACTGCACTCTGGATTAAGAGGGTGGGCATCACTGTGTCTATTGGGAACTGAGTTTAAGTGCATCCATGACTATCTTTTGTATTATGAATTGACAAAAATTAGTGGTGTTAGATCCCTATAATGCTAGTGATTCCCCAATTACTATTTTCATTATAGCCCTTACTATTATTGTTGTGCCCCTATTGTCCCCATCTTGTTATTATTGTGCTCCATAGAAGCCCACTATTGTTATTGTTGTTCCCTTATATTATTATTTTTATGTTGGTTTTGATTATATTGTGACCCCTTAGACTCCTATATATAGAAAGGAGGTTTTTTCATTAGTATCATCCAAGAATTTTTCATTTTTGTAATGTAGAGAAGGTTTCCCCCTCAAAGAGGAAGATTTTGAAGTCATTTATCTATCTTTTCTTCCATTTTGTGAGTTGGTTGCATAACATTTGGTATCAAAGCTTTGGATTCTAGGGTTTTGCTACTCCAAACAGGTCATCGCGGAATGTTCTCTATAACTCATGTTATAAGATTTTTCAGAAGATTAAATTAAAATCCATTTGATCCAAAATCATGATGAACATTGAGTCCGAATTTTAGAGCTTTCCTTGTTATATTTTTGGAGATATGATCCAAGTAAGTTAGGGTTTTGCAGGCTCCCGAATTACATCCCAAATAGGTGACCTTAGGAAAATCGTCATAACCTTTTCTCAGAGCATCAGATTGAAATTTTGTAAGAAGTTACAAACCGAGGACGGATTGTAGTTTTTTGTATATCATTTTCATGTCTGAAGTCCTCAACAGTGACACATAGCAAGTCATACAAGTTCACTCTACTGAACCAGTCTATCATTAGGTCATTGTAGGAGATTTGGCATGACTCTTTCTTGAAGAATCTAATGTTGATCGGAATGGTGGGATTAGAAATAGGACTCATAGGGCTACCACAAGACACAATTTCAAACCTTTGATATTTTAAATACAAATAAAAACATATTGAATATCGAACTCCTACAAAGCGAAAAAAATTGTGTGTAGTTTTTTTAAATTTTGCATAAGTTTGGTTTGAAAAATTAGTTTGAAGTGATTCAAAGGGCATAGTGAAGAATAATTAACATTAATTGATACCCCGAAGAAAGTAAAAGGAAACACCTAGCAAGTAAGCTGAAATCCCTACCATGACTCATGAAGAAGAGGAAGAAATGTAACATGATATATCAAAATTATGAGATCAAGTGCAACAATTTTCACTATCACATAAAGTAACAGAAGCTAAGATGGATGGTTTAAAGAAAGGCATGGAAGCTAATATGAATGGCGTGAAAGATAAGATGGATGGCATGGAAGCTAAGATGAATTGCGTGGAGGCTAAGATGGATGGCGTGGAAGCTAAGATATATGGTATAGAAGAAAAACTTAAAGGCAACATGGAAGACTTGAAGATATATTTGAAAAAGTTGCTACAAGAAATGATTACTAATGGCGAAAGGGTAGTAAAGGAAACACGTGATGTGAACAAAAGAAATTTTAATCATGATTTCATAGACTAAAACATTGGGTTGAAGAGCCATAATGTTCCAAAGATCGATATGAGGAAGTTTGATGGCAAGGATCCCATAACATGGATACTACAGATGGAGAAATATTTCGATCTCCATAATGTGCAAAACACACAAAAGGTATGCATTGCAACTTTATATTTGGAACTAAATCAGCTTGTATGGTATCGATGGCTTTTCTCATGTAAAAAATTGTCACTTGGGCAATTTTTATGGAAGAAATGATAGCACATTATGAGGATACAAAAAGAAACACCTTTTTTAGCCAATTGATAAATATCAAACAAAAGGGTTCAATGATGGAGCGCATTGAGGACTTATAAAAATTCAATATAAGGGTAAAATATATTCCAAAGGAGCATAGGATTGATGTGTTCATAGGGGCTTTAAATGATAGCATCCAAAATGAGGTTTGCATTTGGTAACCTGATTCATTGGAGAAGACATTTAGGTTGGCAAGAAAAATGGAAAGAAAAATTATGGCAACAAGGAATCCTACCACTCACAACTATAAATATGGAAGTGTTGTTTCTCCTAGCCTTCCACAATCTATAGGGTTGGCACCACAACAATTGGAAGAAAAAAGAGAGAAAGGGCTTTGTTATAGTTGTGATAGAAATTACTATAAAGGCCATAAGTGTGCTGAGGAGAAATTATTTCACATAGATTGTGAAGAGGAGGAAGAAAATGAATAAGAAACGTCAAAAGAAGAGGATATACACTAGGAAGAAACCCTAGAGAAAGAAGAAATGAATCCAACCATATATTGTAATGCATTGGCCAGAATTACCACTCCACAAACTATAAAGATATAAGGACATATCAAGAAGAAAAAGGTAATATTGTTGATCGATTCAGGCAGTACCCATAATTTTATTCATTGTAAGATAGCCAAGGAATTGAATTTCTTCCTATATCTAGCACCAGAGTGTCAAGTGATGGTTTCAAGTGGACAAACCATAAATTTCTCTAGAAAGTGCCATAATATCAAGCTATCCATGGGAGAATACGTATTGAATAGCCCAATGCTTTCCATTACAATGAGTGGTACTGATGTTGTACTAGGAGTCCAATGGCTAGAATTTTTGGGTTTGATAGCTTTTGATTTTCAAGAAATTTTCTTGAATTTTTTTTTAAGAAAGGAAATGAAGTTGAATTAAGGGGTATCATAGGGAAACCAAGAAAGATAACCAACTCTAACGGAATGACAAATCTTCTAAAGAAAGAACAACAAGGCATAATTTCATAATTATGTTTTCTAAAGGTTCCCACATCAAATCATCTATTTCTCCAGATCTCCAAAAATCCTTGGACAATCATTCCAAGGTATTTGAGACTCCCAAAGGCCTCCCACCTATTCATGATCATAATCATGCTATTCATTTGATTCCAGGGAGTGTTCCTCCAAACATCAGACCTTACAGATATCCCTATGCCCAAAAGAGTGAAATTGAACGTATGGTTGCTGAAATGCTAGAGGATGGTATAATTCAACCTAGTCAAAGTTCTTTCTCTGCTCTAGTAGTATTGGTGCACAAGAAGGATGGATCATGGTGCATGTGTCGAGATTATATGGAGCTTAACAAGCTCACTATTAAAGAAAAATTTCTCATTCCTGTCATTGACGAATTATTAGATGAATTGCATGGATCAATTTACTTCACCATGTTGGATCTTTGTTCAAGATATCATCAAATTAGAATGAAGACTCAAGACATTCCACATACAACATTTATAACTCATGAGGGTCATTATGAAATTTTGGTCATGACTTTTGGCCTTACCAATGCACCTTCTACATTTCAAGGTTTGTTGAATTCCATTTTCAAACCATTCCTTAGAAAATTTGTGTTAGTATTTTTGATGATATATTAATATACGACAAGTCTTGGAAGGATCACATTCAACATGTTTACAAGGTGCTCAAACTATTGAAGGAGAAACAATTATATGCAAAAAACTCCAAATGTTTCTTTGGAGTACAAGAGGTGGAATATCTGGGTCATATTGTATCTCATGAAGGTGTTAAGGTAGACACTAGCAAAATTAAATCCATTAAGGAATGGAAAATCCCCACATCCATAAAGCATATGCAAGGATTTCTCAGGTTGACAAGGTATTGTTTGGTCAATTTAGTGTTGTCTAAATTGCTATCATAAATTGTCAACCCGGGGCTCGTAAGCTGATGAAGTGAGGCGTACAATATATACTTAAGTAACCTTTCCTAGTTATTTTTGTCATTTTTATCTTTTTAGTTTGTGTTTGATTTATCTTCCTAATATGATGTGGTGGATATATAAACAAGTGAGTGAATGTGTGTGTATGTGGCGATTTCTAAATGCTTCTTGAACTTTAAAGAGAAAACTTGAACAATAACTTGGAATGAAATTAAAGCTTCAAACGAAAGTAAAAGCATCAAACAAAAAGACCAATGGCACTAGTCCAATACCTCTACTGCTGATAAGAATGAAAATGACATCTACATTAACTCAATTGAAAGCAAGAACACTACTTTAACTCTTCTATTGAATCTAAAACAATGCAAAACTTAAGTGACAAATCATACTACTTAATTCTCCCTTAACATTTCTGCCTTTAGCTAGATTGATCATGTGAAAAAGAGTTAGGAGTGAATTAGCAATATGAGTCTAAAACTAAATAAACCAAGCTGCAATTAAATGATGTTTTGGTCCTCAAGAAAGTTAGTGGATTATGATAAAAAGAACCATCAAGAGATTAGCAACTTGACAAAACTTGATAAAGTAAATTAAGCAATGAAACTAATGCAAATCAAAGTAAAAGTCAGCAGTCTAGATAAGACAACTTCAAATGCCACTAGTGATAAAAAAAGGAAAAGCAACACTGTCCCGGGCTCCTAATACATCTGCAAGAACACACTGATCAGTCATGAAAACTACGGAAATGTAAATCAGCATAATTCAAACTGTACAATAATATACATGGCAAAAGAAATCAAAATTGCAGAAATTCAAACTGTACACTAATATACATGGGAAATTAGAAAAAAAATAAATGCAGGAAAATAAATTTAAAAGCTACTGTACAATGGCTGTAGCAGACAGGGGCCCTCCATCCACCTCAGCCAATTAAAAGATCAGTTGAGCAGGTAGAAACAGAACTGTCTTCTTGTATTAAATCAGCACATAACAAAATACAGTGGGGAGTGTAAATGCTTTATAAAATGGTCTGAAACAGAGTTTTTACAATCAAATGATAACAACAAAAGATTAAGCTTAAAGACTAACTAATCAGCGTGTGGAAACACTTTATTTATAGCAGAAAAACAAAATTGTTCTGTGCGTAAACTAAGCTAAACTAACAGCTGTGCAAAGACACGTTTCTCCAGCACCGTCCACGGATTTAGGCAACGGTCATCATGGTTGATAAATCCGCTGTTGGATTCTTGTCCCCTGCAGTCCTCGTGGCTAAGGAAGAAGCCAGCTGTGCGTTCCGTGCTCCAACTAAACACGTAGAGCCGTGTCACCGTTTGCAACTTTGCCGTTTGACCAGAGTTACCTCCGCGTTGACCAGGGGTGTAGACGACTGGTTTGGCTGAGTTGGCAGGACACACACCATGTACATAGTCATACAAACTTGTCCATGTGGCTCTTTCCCCTGGAGGACACCTGGAACATAGCAATTAAGAAAATGGCTGTGGAATCTGGGAACGGCTGCGGAATCAGAGATCAGCTGCGGAAACCCTGTATAAGCTGCGGAATTGCAACACTTGAACCAAAAATCTAAACCAACAATCAGTCATTATCACAATTAGCAAATCATGTTAAAAAGCCCTATAATATAATGAATTGAACAAGTTGATGAAGGAAATGATGACAGAAGAAGGAAATGAGTAGGAAAACGAGGCTGGGAGGATGGGTAAATGAGTGCAGGTTTGAGGCTCAACATACCCCCACTGTGAAGGTGTTGCATGTCCTCATGCAACCAAAACTTTGTCATTATCTTTCAGTCCACATGCTCAGATGCCTCTGCCAAGACATCCAACCTTCTCCTTTTTCTTCTTGCTGCCAAATTTGTTCTTGGTTTTCTAACCAAACACCTGAATTTCAAGTTAATCAAGGCCCTGCTCAATTTCTTGCATTTCCTCTTCAATTTCCTATTCTTTTTCTGCCAAAGACCCAAGTGAAGCATGGTGTTGTCATGGAAAATTTTGTCCACCTTGCTCTGTTCTCTCAATGCTTCGTTTTCCTGTTTAATATGGCGATTCAGGACTTCTAGCTCGAACACTTCTTGTTTTAGAGATTGAACCTGTTGATCAAGAGGCAAGATAGTGCTAGGACCTGCAGCTGATTGCTCTAAGGTTTCCAAGTAATTGTACACCTCCTGCTGGTCAGGGTCAATGTCAGGTGATCTTCTTGGACTTGGTTCATATTCAAATTCTGTTTGAGGCTCTTGCTGAAATGGGCTTTCTTCACGTGGAGGAGTGACCTCAACACGTGGGGAACTTGATTCAAAATCAAGCTGAGTGGCAGCCTTTTCAGGTGTGCTTTCTCCCAAGTCAATAAAATGTGGCTGTTTGTCTTTAGTTACCCTCATTTTCCCTTTTAGTCTACTGCTCCTTCTCACGACACTAGTGCTCTTTTGCTTTTGCTTTTTTTGTTTTTGTTTCTTCTTTAAGAGGGCAGTAGCATGGAGTTGAGCAAGTCTATCAGCTAATGTTTGGGAATCATCTTCAATTGAGGGTTCAGGTGAAGGGTATGATTCTTGCACAATGGCTTTCCCTTTATCTCTCTTTTGTCTTTTAGTTCTGCCTCCCTTTTTCCTTTGTTCTTGAGCAATTTCTTGGGCAATTTCTACAGCAGTTTCTTCAGTAGGAGGTTCTTGAGCAGTTTTGTCAGTAGGAGGTTCTTGGGCCGTAGCATCTTTTCCTCTCCTCCTACTTCTTTTAGGTATCCTAGAGAACTGCTAGAGGCTTCAGCTACCTCTTGAAAATGGTTTCTAACTAGAAACTTCTCCCACGTATCCTTGTTAATTTTCAACTGCTCCTCAATTAAAATTCTAATGAGTCCATGATGATACAAGTGGGATTCAATGTTTCCCACATGTTTCTGAACAGTGGTACTCATCTTCTTTAGACTAGCTAACAAGAAATAGGGTAGATTGATAGCATGGTCATCCATAAAGTGCATCATGATTCTTGC
>Ga0115851_100222_pt3 | contig 13416 bp, 10 predicted proteins | sample InSIn2gowninarea_FD_83865 | JGI IMG/M metagenome (GOLD analysis project Ga0115851, IMG submission 83865)
AAGGGTAAAAAAAAAATGGAAGATGGGCTGCACATTCAAGCCAGATAACCACTCCTACTATGATTAACCCCAGACATGGGTGAACACCCCCAAACTACAAGGCTTTTAACCACCAACTACTCACAATTTAAGGTAAAGGTGATGATGGAGAAGACTTATTATGCCAACAGATACATAGGACCCTGTGATGGCCAGATGTAACCAGTTAAAAGATCTGTAAAACTATTATTCAATACACAGATAGGATGACAGCTCTCTGATATTAAAACAATAGTAATCTGCAAGCAATTTCAATGAAACACTAAATTATAACACAGAGGTGGGATGACAGCCCCTCTGATGTTAAACATTTACAGCACATCAAACAAATGCAAAGCAGACACAGCCTGGAACATAGAAGAAGTGAGAAGTGAGCAAGTGACAGCAAAAGAAGCTTGTATTAGTTGGAAATCAAGACCAGAAGCTGTAGGTCTCATAGTATTTAAAGTCTCCAGAAGTTAAAGGCTACAACAAACTATCATTCATCAAACACTCATCCACCTGATTACATCTCTGTTCTAGGTATATATGGTGTTTCATTACAAAATATCTCTGCTAACCCATTCGTGAAAGAGTCAATAAATGGATCACCAACCGCTCTAACTACTTGCTATGGGTCTCTGTTACAAATATGACTATGTTTGTAAATGGATTTGACCCTCTCTGGTGCCCGGCAGTACTCCTTTGGCAGGTGGAGTGTAATATGGACGAAGTCCATGACTGATAAATGCACTGATCTTGCCCGAGGCATGACCTATTTCTACTCGGCCATACTGCGTATTGAATGCAGTTGCCTGCTGCGCTGTACTACTCCATGTCTGCTTTAACCAGCTCCATGCCACTGAGAAATCCTACCCCCTTTGCCTCATTTGAATACCAAAGGTCCATACATACATATTTTCTGTATCGGGTCCGCCTTTCGGTTCGTAATCGCAAATCATAGCCGGCCGATCCTTGCTTTTCTTTATATATGCAAATCTATGAAAAAACGCTAGAAACACTGATGAATGCCTCCTCTCGGACTTCAAATATTAAATAATTTTGTTTCGGAAACCCATCAGGTCCGGGTTTCATCGCATCAGCACTCATTATGTGAAAAGGTTATGCACCCTTGGTTTCCCCGATTGCGATCTGCTAATGCGATCTGGGCCGATATCTCCAATTCCTTGCTTTTCCTTATATTTGGAAATTCATAAAAACACTGGAAAAACATGAAGAATTGCCTCTAGCGGACTTGAAAATATATACATTTCACTTTCCGGACCTTTTCGGGTTCGGGCTTCATCATTATTGGTGCTTGCCCAAGGCCTCCTTTGTATTTCATTTATATAACGAAAATACGCCAAATACACTGAAAATGGCTTGTGTGCGGACTTGAAATTTTATAAAAAATCATTTATAATGCCATTGGGTCTTACCCATTGGGCTGATAAGGAGAGGACTGGCAGGATGCGTAAGCATGCTCGATTGTTAAGGCCACCATCGGCTCGACTGATAAGGCCGCCATTGTGAGTAAGCGAACTCTCGACTAATGCCCCCCATCCAATAAGTAAAATGAAACTGACTGAACCTAAACTACCACATGCTCATATATAACTACCACCATTTCACTGGGCTATCAATTGAGAATGACCAATAGTCACTTACTCATTGTCTTGGTCGGCATTCATTATACACGTAATTACGCAATCTAATTTGAGGCCCGGTAGGACCTGTTAGGGGGCTCACTATTCATATGGTGAGGGTGAGCACTCTCGACTATAAGACTACCATCGAAATATGTGAAAACCTCCGCCTCCTCTCCTCTCCCTTTTGGTCAAGCACTTAAAGGTCCTCTCCTTAATAGTCGAGCCTGCTTGCGCATCCTTATCAGTCGAGCCTGCTTAAACATCCTCGTGGGGCCAAATTAGTAGGATCCGTAAGCATGCTCGACTGTTAAGGAGAGGGTGGCCCTGGCAGGGCTCGACCAATGGGAGAGGGAAATCTTGAAAAACCTCCGCCAAGAGAAAATGGCCTATCTCGTAGGGAGAATGTCCAAAACCTCCGCCTCCTAAAATGGCAAGAGTAGGACCTTTAGGTGCTCGACCAAAAGGATGCATAAGCATGCTCGACTGTTAAGGAGAGGACCTTTAGTTGCTTGACCATAAGGTCCGGCAGGGGCTCGACTGTTAAGGCCGCCATTGATTTATCACTCGACCATAAGGGAGAGGGCCACCATCGAGAGGAGAGAAAGATGTGAAAACCTCCGCCTCAGGGGATTGGGTGGGTAAATAGTGGTCGACCCTTAAAGTGCATCCCCAAATCGAGTTATCGCTTCATTCTTTTGGGGGTTAATATATTGCTCAAGGCTACCTCTAGCTAGATGGAGGGAGGGGAGGCTGGGAATGAATCTGAATGCTGCCTACTTGCTTGTGGCTGGATGAGTATAATAGTGCTAGGCAATGGCAGGCCTTTCCTTCCTTTATTTCAATAGTATCCTTTCTCTCTCACCCTGGGGAGAACATTACTTTGCCTAAGTGCTAGCATTTCGTAGACTCGGGTACTTCGTAGCTTTCCTAGTTAGTCAAGGTAATTATGAAGAATATCACTTACTCTTCATATCTCAGAAGAAGGTGTCTGCCTGACATGCAAATCCTCGCTCCAGAGATTCTGAGATATATGATCCTGATACAGCTCCCCTTAGATAAAGAAGCAAGCGATCGATCTTAGAGAGAGAATGTGTTTCTCATTATACACGTCATAAGATAGATAATGATTCACCAAATTTCTATCACTTGCCTTCTTTCTTTACCGCACCCTGGAAAGAGCCTTTGCCTTCCCCCCTCGAAGCTCTCTTCAACTGCCTCTTGATTGATTCTATATTGCGAGAGAGACTAAGGTGAGATCCGAAGAAGAAAAACTAGGGCCCTATATTATTTAGGGGTCACTCACTATTCATATGGTGAGGGATTTCTCGCTCATCCATCCTCTTTCTACATCCTTTTGGATGATAAGGCATGCCTATCCATCTTTTATCCAGCCTTTGCTCCACTATCAACCACCGGAATGGTTATTTTGCCTGCCCCGCTTTCCTCTCCCTTCATTCCCATCCATCGAAGCCAGGGCAATACGTATTTTGGTAACTCTCTAGGAGTCATATTTAGTTAGGCAGCCTATGTTCGAAGCTTGTAAGACTGCCTCTATTCCTGACGTGAACGAACGCTTTGGAGACGCGAAAGCGAAAGTTCCCCTGGTATGTGCCGCTCAGTCGTGCGCTATTCCTTGTGATAAGGCCAAACCTTGGCTTACGAGCACCGCAATCTCGATATTCCGAACGATCCCTGAGTAAGGCTGACCCCTTACTAGAATGCAGCTTTCAGTTCAAAAAGTAGAAGTTTCCCTGAGAGCCCTCCTCTCCTGGGCCTAGCCCTTTTTCTCTCGGGGTTTTTCAAAAACCGTTTTCTTGCTCAGTGGAGCTTTCGATCTCTCTTATGAAGTCCAGTGGTTTCCAATTCAATCCCGCAGAGTCCACCAATTCTCAGTAGACCTAGTATCCAACACTGACACAGGGAACTCCTCTTCAGGAATTTTAGACTGAGAGAATACCATAGTATCTATTTCATCGGAGCCAAGAGGTGGTATCTCTTTTTCGAAGTGGGTAGCTCCAGTAGACCCATAGATCATGGAACAAATCCATGGAGTCTATATCTTAATTGACATAAACCCAAGTCCTCCATTCCATATCTTCCAAAACCTACTATAAGAAGCGTAAGAGGAGGCAGAGTCTGGCCTATCTCAGATTGAAAAAGAAAAGGAGATGCAGATAGGTTGCTGCTTCTCTCCTAGGTAGAAGAATACACAAGGCTGGGCCTAGATTAGAAGGATGCTAAAGCTGTCTAAGAGGCCTCCCTTACTCAACTAGAATAGATAGAGTCAGGAATGCCGAGTCCTAAAGGGAAGCTCTCCTACATTCGACTAGTTACTATGTGGTAGGGCTAGATCTAATTCATTCTCTTCTTTCCTATTAGCTGTAGTTCCTAAGAACGATAGATAGGAGATCTCCTGATGCTACCACCCTGGGTTACATCTCCGGTCCCTAAACTACTTGTAAATGGCATTCCTAATTAAAGCATAAGAGAAAATAGCATCCCTAATAAAAGCATATTGAGAAAAGGAGACTCTCTTTCAACCAACAACTAGCTACAGTCCGGTAGAAGAGGTGTGACTTAATAGCTTATTACCTACTCTTTCTTCCTCTAGCTCAGTTGCAACAGACACTGCATTAACGCTATTAAAGAAGGTAGTTAAAACAAGAAAAATAGAATATGAATACGATGTTCAGTGATTCCTCCCCTAATGAAGGAAGGGGTCTCGGTTTCTTGCTCATCAAGCGAGTGAGTGGATCTTACAACGACTACCGGCGATCAACAGCCGCGCACATTGGCCCTATCTATCGCCTTATCAATTCCAATCTTTCGCTTGACACGCAAGGTACATCCATTTTGCAGAAGTATAGTCACCCAGGAACTTAGGGAACCATACCCGACTCTATGAGCACCTGGGCCTTGCTTCCTCGCTCAACCAAATGAAAAGACTTGCAGCAAGACGATGAACTTAGTACAGGTGTACTACCTCTAGATATTGCACTTTTCCTTTAGTCCAAAGAGCACCAACCCACTCTATCAGAGAAGAAGGACACGTAACCTTTCTATATTTTGAAAGTGAGATTCCCTAATTGATAAGAAAACAGCTGATCCCATCAAGTAAAGCAGAGAGTGGTAAACCCTTATATTAGGAGATGTAGCGTTTTCCTTCCTCTCTAGTAGCTAGATTGTTGCTGTCTTCTCTTTGGCAGTGGGATGGAGTATCTGACTATCTTCCTGGTTCGAGGGGATCTTACATGTGCGATTCAGAATAGCTTATATAGTCAGTGAACGTGTTTGGTCTCCTTTTGTACTTGTGCAAAGGCAAGTGGGACTTTGCCAGCCCTGCCCTTACAGGGGTTTTGCATTAAGTCAATGGGAGAAAAAGCACCAACCTTAGATACATAGCCCAGTAGGCGACATATTGACCCCTTAGGCTTTGCTTGCCGAGGAACATCAAGCGCCTCCCCTTCTTAGAAGCGTGGAGCGGCAGCCAAATGAGCCAGAAATCCACTAACAGACAGAACGCAAAGCGCTAATCACAACTTCAATTTGACTGCCCATCTTAGAGGAAAGCTCTCTGTCCTGCCAAAGAACAAGAACAACTAGCAGCCAAAAGCAGCCTTTGAAGTAGGGCAGAAAGAGGAAGAAAAGCGGTTGTTAGCTTCCAAAGCCAGGCGACGAGCTAATTGCTTTGAATGAATAGTTTCGAATCAGGTATAGTGCCCCACCAGGTCCGGACCGAGGTAAGGAGTCAGCAGCACTGGTAACAGAGGAAAAAGGGTAGAGATTGATGGTTTCAATACCCGTAATGGGGAAGAGCTTCTAACAGAAGGCTTCAGTCCTTTGACCAGACTAAGATCGAAGTAAGGTAGTCTTTTTTTCCAGAGAGGCGATCAAAGTGAGTGTTGATCTATAAGTTCAAGTAGGAGATGCAGGCAGCAGTTCTATCAGTGCAGTCAAGATCGGAGAGCATATTTTTCAGATACAGGTAGTCTAATCTATCCGAAGCAGCAATATGCGAATCCACCACATCATCCCCATCTGAAGCATCCTAAGATTAAGATACAACTGGTCGAAGAAACAGGCGCAGAAACGGAAATGGGAGGTGTATAAGGGAATCCCGTCTCCGAAGGTGTATAAGTGACGTCTCCGATTAAAGAGCCAGGCCGGCTCCCGAAAGGAGGGCAACAAAAGGATAAGAAAGTGGGGAGGATAAGATTCAGTGTCTTCTGTCTCCGAATAGAATAATGATCCGCTTTAGATGACATTCTTGGAGACTACATGAGCATTCCCATCATGTACAGATAGATTTTTTGAGAGAGACGGAAAGGGCGAGTAGAACGGGTGCTAAAACCATTGTCTGCGGCCGATGGTGCAGAATGACTACAATTTCCGTACTACCATGGAAAGGTGTTGAGACCGATCCGATGAGGCATCTGCGAGTGTGAGCTTTCCATTACATACAATCCCCTGAGCTTTGCTTTCTATCGTCTGGGGATGGACCTCCCACCGCTAGCAAATTCTCTTCAATAACCGTAGGCATTTGAATGAAGCTCAAAAAAAATTATTCCACTTGTGCTTGAACTGACTGTGGCTTAAGTGAGTTGTCCGCAGATAAAGACTAAGCTGCATTGAGTCACCGCACATTGTTCTCGCTAACTTCTGCTTGGGACTTGACCAAACCGATTGAGTTCTCCGCCAGGAAGTGAAGAAGCGATAAGTTATAAAGGTGGGTGGTGGTTGGGTCTCGAAACTGTCTTTGGGTATCTAATAGTATAGGCTAGAAAATACCAAACCAAGTAGTCGATCGGAACTGGTTGAGCTCGGCCAGTGAGAATGAGAAGGAGGCTGGCTCGCAACGTTGGCCCCTTTGGTTGTTGATGGTTTTGTGCCAGGTGTTTTATCCGATAGTGAAGTGGTTTTCTCCGATTTCAGGTCGGGTGCATTGTTCTCTTCGTCTTCGATAGTAGGAGTTCCCCTTACTTAACCAATATGAACACAATGGGAAAAAGGGGGCAACGACATGCATGCACCGAGCGATACGGTGAAGACTATTTTTAGGGGGTGAGGAAACGTTTCGTATCACAATCGTCATAATACCTCTGGGTTGTTGGCTACTGTAAAGATTACTGGTGCTGTATTTCAATCCATCCTATTCCAATAGGAGGGAGGGAAGAAGCACTACACTTCTAGGAATCAACAACACGAACACTCCTGTAAACGAACACTTTCCACCTTAAAGTAGCTCTTGACCCCGAAGCTGTTATCCCCGCATTCTCACGACCAGCCGTTGAATCTACTTGTAGCGGTAAGCTCAGGTCTTTCTGTGATGCTCTCGTTAGTCGCCCCTGCTGTACGCCCAGGACTCGGAAAACACCAGTGTCCCCTTGACTTTGTTTGATTTGAGACGATGCACTAACCTATGAAATTCAATACCTTCAACCTTGCAAGCACAACCTTGGTTGATCTCGTGACGACCCTTGCACAAGGCTTACAAGGCTTGCCCAACGACTGGGACAGGCTCATTATCAGGAGTCTTCCTCTTCTTTATGTTGATAGATTTCCGAAATATGACAAAACTGTGACATGATCTCTTGCATAACACCAGCCTGCTTCTCAGTCCCTTCTCCAAATAGAATAAGATCATCGGCAAACAGGAGTTGGGCAATTCCAGGACCTCCTCTAGCTGGTCTAATCGGCTTCCAAATCTTCTTACTAACACTGTCCTCAATGCTATGCCCCAATACTTCCATGCAAAATACAAAGAGGGGACAATGGATCGCCTTGACGCAACCCTCTGCTCGGGCTAAAAAACTCTGTTTTCTCACCATTCCATAGCAAGGAAAGCCGCGAAGAAGTCACCCCGTTCATTATCAACGACACCCAGTTCGTAGGCCATTTTTACTAACACTTGTTGAAGAAACCCCCAATCAACCCGATCATAGGCTTTCTCAAGGTCTATCTTAACTGCAAGACCCCCTTTTCTGCTCTTCATTTTTATCATGGTGTGGAGAAGCTCCTGAACTATGATAATATTATCAGATGTCTGTCGGCCGGGAATGAAGCTAGACTGGTTAGGACTTACCAATTTATGTAGCAAGGGTCGAATTCTTCCAACAAGCACTTTAGATATGATCCGTACAATCACATTACATAGACTAATTGGCCGGAATTGGGTAATGGAGTCCGGATGATCCACTTTAGGAATCAAATTGATTCAAGTTTCATTTACTCCTTCTGGTAATTGGCCCTCCGAAAAGGCTCTTTGAACCACTGTTGTAACTGCATGTCCAACTATATGCCAAAACCTATGGTAAAACAAAGGCTGAAGACCGTCGGGACCTTCCGCTTGAAATGCTCCCAAAAGGTGCGAAGCCGCTTGTCCCTCCGGGGGCAAGGAAAACTGCCTCTTTAACCTCTGCTGCATGTATGGGACGAGCCAAATTCAAACGATCCTCCAATGAAAGTAAAGCATGACATGGCAATTCAAACTCTACCTATCTCTATCTGCCGAATACAAGCACTTATAGTACTCCACAGCCAACGTCTTTAACTGCTCAGAATCCGAGACCCAAGACCCATCTCCATGTTTCAAGGCCATAACCTTGTTCTTTCTTCTCCTCGCCAGAGCATTCTGAATACCAGCTATGCGTGCTAAGAGTCTACGTTTCTTCTTGAAAATATTCCCAGACTGTCCGATTCCAATCTCTGGTAGCTTCCCCAAATCGAGTTATAGTCAAACCCTTCCTCTTGAAATGAGAATGGGTAAGAGATCTGGTCGAGTCTCCTATATGGACTGCACCCATTACTTATGATAAAAGTTCCCCTCGAGTAAGAAGGGGGAAGTTTTCTTTGAGTGAACGAACGTAGCGATGCCGGGGCATTATAGGAAAGGGAGCTAGTGAGGTAACACAAGACCGGTGCGGACTACTTCTTTTGACTTCTTCTACGAAACCAGTTCCCACCTGGGTAACAAAGAAGGAGGTTCTGAAAGAAAGCCAGCGAAGCTACTTTTTTTCTTTTATCTGAATCTCCTAACCCACACTTTTGCCCCTTCGATCAGGCCTCACTGACGTTATTTTTCTTCTATGGGATCCCGGTCCAAACGGAGCTCCCGACGTTAGGGCATTCCTTATAGCCTCAACATCGATTCGTTGGCCATTGCCTTCTAGAAAAAGACGGATTTTGAACCCGCTAACTAACAATCCTAAGTGAAGGATTAGCTTCTGGTTTGAATATCCTATCTTGCTTTTTCTCATATGAGCTAAGCCGTATTCTCGTAGCGAACTACGAAATGGGAAGCGTAGGGTGGATCCCATCGTTCCCTTGGCGGAAGAAGGGCCCGACTGTATGGAGTAAGCGCCCGGGTGCTAATAAAGTAATAAATTCCTCTGTCTCCCTTTGTCTATGTCTCAAAGGCCTCCTCCCCTACGGCCGGTTGCCTACCCTATGGATCCCGTTGATGCCCCAAAGCTTCCTCCCTTCCCCTTGCGCTTGTAGCTGCCTAAGTGAGTTTGCTTGTCCGGCCTGACTAGCCGAATTCTCTTCTATTGAGAGATGTCCCTACGGGGAATTTTGCCTATATGAATAAAGAAAAGAGAGGGTCAAGGGGGATTGTCTCCTAGGTCCCAGCTCTTCTGCATCCCGGTGAGTTCGGTCTCCGAGACCTCCGATCAGCGTATGGAAGTAGCAGCTATGGAAGAGTACCTGCTTTTAACAAATAAAGACAGGTTGGTTTTTTTCAGTCTACTAGACTATGCTCACCCTTTCGTGTACTGCAAGTGTATAATAAGGTATCTGTTGAAGGCCGGTTGCCTGCCCTAGTGGGCATTTTTCTATGTCCAATAAATCCTCCATCCCCTCGGGACATTCTCAATAGAAAGGTAAGCCTTCTTATTATGGGACCTAAAAGTAGTGTACCAGAGCCGCTCCCTTCTGATCCGACGATGAGGAATCAAGTCGTGCATTTCTTATTAAAGTGAGGCCAGTGCCCCTTCTCCCGATGGTTCTTTGCGGGGTTCCCTCCTTCCATAGCATCTGGCTATCCGAGCATCTGTCCCTCCTGTACCAGTATTCAAAGATGAAATCCCCCTGGCTTTCTTCTTTCTTAATGGCAGAACAAGGCGCCGGTCTTGCCGGTACTCTATGTGAGTAATAAAAACAGGTGTCTAGTTTGTGGGCAGCTCTAAGAGGGGAGTGCTTTTCTCTTCCCTCCAAATAGCGTAAGAGAAGCGGGTGCTACTCTATCTCGGTGGGGCTTCTCCTGGGTTGGCTGGTACACTTTAATAAGTGGTTTTTCGCTTTGCACTTGCCCGACTTCGACGTTAAGATACGGGGTCTAAAACCAAAACCCCAGGTTTTTTTTACTAAATAAATAGTCGGGTGTGGGGCTTCCCTGTGGAACGTAGTATCGATACTGGATCGCCCTTTCCTTTACTTGCAGTTGATCCCCGTTGCCCAAATCAAAGGGTTGATCTACTAAGAAAAGGGTAGGACATCTAACTAGGCTAAAGGTTCAAGTAACAAAGAACAACCAAGGGCACTAGCTAAATTATAGTACTAGAGCTGAACCCTCTGTCCTCTTTCTCATGAGCAAGCGCCGGGCAGGTGGACTAAAGTCTATAAGCTCCGACAAAAATATCGTCGCTGGCCCACGCGCCCAAGTCATTATGCATTATTTGGCCTTGCAGTTGACTAAGCTGTGGTGCCTCTCCTATTTACAATAAGGGGATAGCTAATCCTCTTCGTGAGCCAAAGTCACTAAGATCATTCCAAGCTGTGAGCCTGCCCCGAAGGTTAAGCTCTGGCTTGCTGCTCTTGTTGTTGTTAGTGTCGTAGTAGATTCAAACCTAGCTCCGGTACGAGCAGGGGGTGAGAAAGAATAAGAAATGGGCGTGGTTGGGGTTTTCCCTTGTGGGTGTGGGAAGTATGAAGCCAAGTGCCCGAAAGAGAGAGTCAAGGCTGTCAGCCCTTTTCCAGTCGTGCGCTATTTGTGCCTTTCAAAAAGGCCGATCTCGTTGGATCTCTGGAGAACTTGGTGCACCTGAAGCTCCATTCCAAAATGAAAGTCATGGTGGTCGAATCGCCTATTCATCTGGCAGCACATCTTATTAGCAACTTCTTTTATGACAATCGGTTGTTGGTTTTTATTCCTTTCTTTGAGTCATTCGCCCCACGGATCCAAGGATGTCTGGTTTCTCGGGTGCACTCTGCAACGATGACAGATTGGATTTCCCTTTGAAGGAGAAGTCCGGTAACACCCCGCCAATATCAGGGTCAGGCCTTCAAGCGCCAAGCCCAGGCCCCGAGCACCTTTTTCATTCCTCTTCTTTGTGGATTGCCTCTGAGAGCTATTTTGCAACGAAAAATCCCGGTACCTGTGAGGCTATTCTGATCCTACCAGTGAGGAGACTGACTACAGAGCTGACTACTGATTGAAAGGGTAGGGCGTTTTCACAAGCCACTGAATCTCAAGCTACTGACTCTGGCTGGTAGGGAACGCTTAGCCTTACCAGAGGGTGTACGAAGAAGGCAAGGTTACGAACATGTAGGCAAGTCAGAAGGGAAGTCTGGTAGAATAGAGAAGACTTCTCGCCGAGCTATCAATTTTCCCTCACCATATGAATAGTGAGTGACCCCTATGAAGAAGTAAGGGCCCTCTATTTTCACATCTTGGTTACTTCTTCTAGGCTCATAGGCTCCTGACCAGTAGATGAAACTTCTGGAGGATGGCTCAACCTTAGGGAGAGGAAGAAAGGCTGTCCTTACATAAGGTACGTTTAGTTCTTTCCCGCATCGGGGAAGGAGCATAGGCCAATCGATGTTGAGGAGCGGAGAGGCAGGTTCTTTATATACGTTACACCAGAAATGCCAGTGAGGCTCGACCAAGCTAGATCAATGCTTTTCTTTATATACGTTACACCAGAAATGCCAGTGAGGTTGCGAGCGTAATGACATATATAATGAATGACCATCAATGTAGACCGATTCACTTACTCGATCTTCTCTTTCCTCGATGCATAATTACATACATAATGACATATCTCATTCATTCATGCATAATGACATATGCCCATAGCAGCATTATTGGATTTACCTTTCTTTCTTCCCCTCAATTCAAAATGAGAGGGTTGATCAGGACAAGCAAGTCTTCAAGTCATTCATTATATACGTAATTACGTGTCTAATCAAGATGCTTTCTTATCTACCACAGCCTTGAGCTTCCCTCACCCTATCTATGGTCGGGTGAGCATTAACACCCTAAGTGACTTATTGGTTCGGGGATTGCGTAATTACATATATAATAAAGATTCAATCGGTTCATCAGCTGGTCTGGATTCATTTTATACTATTTCTTTCGCCGTGAAACAACGAGTTTTCCGTACGTCGTTTCTTCGAAGGCACATACATATATGGGGTGGGTTTATGCTCCCTTGCAGATAATATGGTAAAGCCCTCTTTTGATTGAAGAGAGCTAGCCCAGTCTCAGATAACAGCATGTCAAAAGCAGACAGGAAAGCCTTTAAGGATCCTACCCCATCTGCGTTGGTTATAGTGGTTTGTAGAGGTTGGTTAGGTAAGGTTGTATAGACCTAGGCTCTATATTACGGCTTTTCTTAATGGCTTAGTCAAAATAGAAGCAATTTGAGAATCTGTCTGGCTCTAAATAAGAGAAACCACTTTATACTATATCCACTGTCTGAGGTAGTGCGCATGAAGCTAAACATGCTTCATCTTACTGTGTGACCGGGTTATGCTTGTATTGCACTTTTATTGTCACAATACACTGTAGTTCAATTTATGTTAGGGAATATAAGCTCACTCATCGGGGTGCGAATCCATATTGCCTCAGTTCCAGCATTCACTGCTTTGTATTTAGCTTCAACGGTGGATAAGGAAACAACTTTGTTGCTCTTTACACGACTAAACAACTCGTGACGAAATAGCTTCTTTCTTCATTTTCAATAAATTGACCTCTCCCGGTGGTCGAGAGTTCGGCAGGCTCACCCTTACTGACTTCGATCTCTGAGAAGCTGAGCTATCAATTAGGTACGTTAGTGACTTTTTTAGTTACTTATTTGATAGGGGCCACCCAATAAGTAAATTGAAGGGACAGGAGTCCAATGAGTCAAAGCAGAGTGTTTTATAGAGGTGCACATCTCTATTTTATGAAGCCGCCAGAGAATAAATAGGAGGGGTATGGTTGTAGTTAGTTATATATGAGCATGTGGTAGTTATTGCCTATTCATTATCAAGAGGTACGTTAAGTGACTCGACTAACAGGTACGTTAGTGACTCGACCATAGGGAGAGGTACGTTAAGTGACTCGACTAACAGGAGAGGTACGTTAGTGACTCGACCAGCGGGAGAGGTACGTTAGTGACTCGACTGATAAGGACCCTTTAGGGGGCTCGACTGATAAGGATGCGCAAGCAGGCTCGACTGTTAAGGACCCTTTAGGGGGCTCGACCATAAGGACCTTTAGGTGCTCGACTGATAAGGACCTTTAGGTGCTCGACCATAAGGGTTTTAACGCTCACTCATCATATGGGTGAGGGATTTCTCGCTCTATTTTCCTAAAATAGAGGGACGGAGTCACTCACTATTCATATGGTGAGGGATTTCTCGCTCGACCATAAGGGTTTTAACGCTCACTCATCATATGGGTGAGGGATTTCTCGCTCTATTTTCCTAAAATAGAGGGACGGAGTCACTCACTATTCATATGGTGAGGGATTTCTCGCTCGACTGT
>Ga0115851_101196_pt1 | contig 13408 bp, 15 predicted proteins | sample InSIn2gowninarea_FD_83865 | JGI IMG/M metagenome (GOLD analysis project Ga0115851, IMG submission 83865)
TATTGCCAATCACATTTTTCTCATTAGGCTAAGGAATCAAGCACCAAGTTTTATTTTTCATAAGTCATCTCAGGAACAAAACTCTCTAATTCAAAGGGTAACAAGGAGCATGACCTTGAACAAATCCTTATTTGCTAAGATTGACAACAAGCATGAGCCCTCATCCTTCAAAGAAGCTTCAAAGAATGAGTGTTGGATGGAAGCCATGAAAGTGGAGTATGAGGTGCTTATGAAAAATAAAACTTGGTGCTTGATTCCTTAGCCTAATGAGAAAAATGTGATTGGCAATAAGTGGATCTACAAGATCAAGTTCAATTTAGTTGGAGATATTAAGAAATACAAGGCAAGGTTAGTAGCCAAAATTTTTGCTCAAAAATATGATGTAGATTACGAGGAAACCTTTGCTCCGATGGAAAAGATGCCCACTATTAGAATTATCTTTGTTCTTTCTATAGCTCAAGGATGGAAAGTTTTTCAACTTCACATCAAGAGTACATTTCTTAATGGTGAATTAGATGTGAAAATCTTCATGAATCAACTAGAAGGGTTTATTATGGAAGGCAAAGAGTCTTTTGTGTGCAAGTTAAAGAAGTCATTATATGGACTTAAGCAAGCACCTAGAGCCTAGTATAAGAAGATTTTAAGATACTTTATAGATATTGGATTCTCCAAGTGCTTTTCTGACTTTGATCTATATATTCTCAATCAAGGAAAAGATGTGGTCTTGATTCTCCTTTATGTGGATGCTCTTTTGATTATTGGAAATAATGATGAAATAATTAAAGAGTGCATATCCAAACTTAAGGTAATGTTTGAAATGAATGATCTTGGTCTCTTGCATTATTATCTTAGAATTCAAGTGTATCAATACAATTATTGTACTTATCTTAGTCAATCTAACTATATATTAGACATCTTGCAAAAGTTTGGAATGGAGGAGTGTAGATATGTTGCAATCCCAGTCTCTTCTAAAATCACTATTTCTTTGAGCTTCAACTCTTAGTTGGTTGATGTTATAGCTTATAGGTAATTAATTGGTAGTCTTCTATATTTGACTATTTCTAGGCCATATATTACCTTTGCATTGAATCTGATGGCTCAATTCATGCAGAAACCATATGTTGAGCACCTCAATGTTGTTAAGCAAATCCTGAGGTATGTTGTAGGGAAAAAGGATCTTACTCTCAAGTATTCTAAGTTACCCTCATTTGTTCTCTCAAGTTACTCATATTCTAACTAAGGGGGAGATAGAGATGATAGGAAATCAACCTTTGCATATATGTTTAGCATTAGTTTAGGTGCTATCTCTTGAGATTCCAAGAAGCAACCCACTATTTCTCTTTCTACAACAGAAGCTAAATATCGTGCCATGTCTATTGCAGCCTAGGAAGCTATTTGGCTAAGGCATCTTCTAAAATAAAATGGATATGAGCAAGGTGACTCATATTTGATTTTTTTAGACAATCAGTCGGCTATTTTTTTAGTTAAGAATCCTATATTCCATCAGATAACAAAACATGTAGAAATCTAGGTCCATTTTATCAAGGATAAGGTTTTTGATGGCATCATACACTTGGAGTAATGTCCATCCACATTGAACTTTGCCAATTTGTTCACCAATCCCCTTCTTGAAGCTCAATTCTCTAAGCTTAGGAATGTTATTGGGTTGGTGAAGTTGCCCTCAAGGGGATGTGAAGTTTGAATTCTTGTGTTGAATTCATATTTGTGATGATAACTTCACCCCTAGAAGGACTCTTTGTTGTATAGTGTTGATTTTGTTGTACACCTTTATGGTAATTTTGCTCTATGTGAGGAACTTGTTGTATAAAGTTTTAGAGTAAAAGATTGGCCAATCTAGCACTGTTCAGTTATCCATATGTGAGGAACTCTTATATATTTTTTAGCACTATTCAATTATCCATATGTGAGGAACTTGTATGTGCATTCTCTATTTTGTAATGATAAATCAACACATATTTTGTATATAGCAGGTGACTATGAGTATTATTTTGGCATCTTCGTGATGACTTATAGTGCACCATTGATTAGTTTATGATGGCATTTATTTGATTCATCTATCCTTGTTAATATGAATATGTTGCATCTAATTGATATTGTTATTTGAGCTGCTTATGACTTGCAGGTTCTTTTGAGATTTTAGGTTACTTACTTCGGGTATGCAGGCTCTTGGAGACTCTTCATGACTTCTAGTTGAATGACTACTTCAAGTACATTGAAATCAATTATGGTTAATGATTGTATTTACCAAAATAGTGAGTCTCAAACTAGATCTTTCTTACTTCACAAATATGTAAAAATTTCTCATCTTCGTTGTATCTTTTTGGAGGAGAACTCTCTTACTTTCTCTCTTCCTTCTCTCTTATTTTCTCTATCCCAATATTTCATTAAGGGGGACTGTTGGAATGTATAATGCATTATTCTAAAGGTTTTGTAATAATATTCTATACAAGTTCACTAATACTTAAGGGTATCATTTGATACCTTAAGTATTTAAGTGAAAATCATAATGTAACTTATCCTACACTCCATGTCATGAGCATGCCCCTTGGGTAAAAGGGAGTTGTATGGCATGCCTCTGTACATTGGGTAAAAGGGTGATCTAAAGAGGGATTTTGATCTATAAGTAGAATGCTCCCTCTTTGTGATCACACACCAATTTTTGAAGTAAAGTTATGCTAGTAGATAGTCTTTAGGATTTGATGTTAGATAGATTGCGATTTGTGAGCTTACATGTGATCTTGGGAGTTTAGAGTTGTTTAGTTTATAGTTCAAATCTCATAATAACTTGTTATATTTGATCGATTTATGGATGACATCTGTATTATATGTATTTATATGATGTATCTAGTTGATCTTATTTTTTGATCTACTTATAGCTTGCAGGTTCTTCTTAAGATTGCAGGTTACTTCGATTATGCAGGCTCATGGAGGCTCTTCATTTCAACAAGATGTTGAATAACTACTATTGTATAAAGAAATGATCTGTTGGTTAATGATTGTGTTGTAAAAACCATTTGTTAAAATGTTTAAGTAGTTGAGCCATTGTAGAACCATCTATATTCTATTACTTTTTCAAATATGTAAAAGTTCTCATCTCCACTTGTATCTCTTGGAGGAGAACTCTCTCTTACTTTCTCTTCCTTCTTTGTCTTTTTGACTCTCCATACAATTTTACATTAAGGAGGAGTGTTGGAAATTGTAATGTAATATTTATTGTGTAATATTTCTCTTTAATGTAAATTCACTTAATGCTTAAAATATCTTTAGATACCTTAAAGTATTAAAGAAATAAATATAGAAAGAGGATAAATATAGAAAAATGTTTAACCTTACCCTTGGGTAAAAGGAAGGTTAAAAGGTGGGTTATTTATTATAAATAGAGAGGTTCTCCTCTCATTATGTAACTTGATATAACTTCATAAAGCATGGTAATGCTTGTCTTATAGAGATGCTCTTGTAGGAGCTTTGTTGAGAATTTGTAAGAGAGTTATCTTTTGAGAAAGTAATAGAATGATGGTTCAAAGTGGATGTACTCCCAAGATATGGAGGAACAAATATACATATTTTGTTATATTTTTTATGATTGTTTATTGCATTGATAGATGGATGAATGGTAGATTTGTTGGAAAAACTTCAAGATGATCTTGGTTATATGGAATCCTTCAATTCCATCAAGGAGGAAGATTCTTTCCTTCATAGGTTACTAGACCAAGATTGGAAAGAGAGAATAAGTGTCCCATAATGATCATTCTCATATGTATTTATAACCAAAATTTGGTATAGTACATCCAAAAGTATAACTGTTTGTCCACTTCACATGTTTTTGCTTATGAGGGGTAGGGGTTTCATTATTTTGTGGTAGGATTTTGATAAATTTGTTTACAAATCCTATGTCCTCCTGAATAATTTGCACATCTCACATTAGGTACCAAAATGTATGGAAATGGTTCATCAATAATTTTACACACCTAACATAAAATACCAAAATGTATGAAGATGATTCCTCAATTATTTTTGCAAAATACCAAGATAGCCTTTCAACTACCACAAAATACCAAAATAGTCTTCGTATCTAAATTTGTTTTTTCACCCAACCCCTAGGATTTTATTGTTTGTAAAAACTAAAATTCTTTGGTAAAAATTTAAATTGAAAAATTTGGAATATTCCTTTCAACTTCAAAAATAGTCAAGTAATTTAGGCATACACATCAAAATTTGGCACACAAGTTTACCTGCAAAGATCGCCCATATTGCAAGGTAATTTTTGGTTAGTTTACACATGAGAATCATACTCATCACAAAGATTTAATATCATACATAATAATTATGATATGTAGCTATATAATTTACGAAGGTCCCTATGGGCTATCAACGAATCAATGCCAATCATTTCCTCACTCTTACCAATCCATTCCCGTAATCAACTCATCTCAGTTCCTTGGGATATCCAAATTGATTCTCATTTTAATTAGACTTGTAACCTATGTCATAATAATCTTGAATCCAACATCAATTTGAAATAAATATTGCATATAACCAGTTATTATTAGTCATCTCATGATCTCATTCACATTCAAATTTATCAAAGGTAGTCGAGTCATTATGAAATTGGGTGGGTCATTAAAAAAATTTTGAAAGCAATCAAAATTGTAGGTTTCATACAGTTGTTACACTTTAGCCCTTAAAGATTGAAGTAGAAAGGTTGAGGCCTATAGAATCAAAGCTTTCTAGGATGAGAAGCACTTTGCGTTAACACCTAAAAAGGAATTTTGATTTAATTAAAAATACCTTTTAGACATTTGAAATGATTTTTTTAATTTATTAAATAAATGCTCTTTTTCATATGCACTCTCATCTACCTTTATATTTTATGGTGATAGGTCAGCTTGACATCACAATAAGCCTAAGGAGGAGCCTTAACACTAGACCTATTTCCTATAAAGGTGGAGGGATTTTTTATGATCAAATATATGATATGACATGACATAATCTTGAATCCTTGATAGGTGGCAATATACTTGTGTCAATATTGACTAGTGTTTGTAAATGCCACCTATCATCTCTAGATTTTTTTATACTCTAAGCTTTGCATTACTATGATATTTCATCCCTTCATGATTGAGATTTGATGCATCAATGGTAGGATGATGACATCAAGATTGAAATCGAGGTATTCTAGAAAGGTAGTCAAGCGTTATCGCTAGGTTTGTGGAATTGTCATTGGGTTGAGGTTGCATTGATGAATTTGTATTTTAGAGAAGCTCATCATTCAACCTCTCTTGATTGAATCTCACCTCCGGGGGAGTGTTAGAATTTGTAATGCAATATTGTCATTAATATGCTTAGCATATTAATTATCACCTAAAGATGTTTAATTAGGTGATAAGAGGATTAGGTATAGTGGGTGGAAAAGTATTCTCCACTTGCAATAAAAAGTAATTCTATATTGTAACTTAGGGTTAACTAACCTAATGTGGTTAGGTTAGTTAACTACCTAAGATTAGTTTTTGAGTCCTATAAAAAGGAGCTCATATTGTAAAAATGTAATGAAGTGAAGTTAGTAGAGCAAGGTTGTGCTCAAGAATAGGATTAGGAGAATAGTAGATTGTAAGAGAGAATCATCAAAGAGTAATAAAATCCTAGTTAGTGGATGTACTCCCAAGATGGGGAGGAACCACTTTACATTATGTGTTTACATTTATGAGATTGGTTTTATTACTATTGTTGTTAAGAAGTAGATGAGTGATTCTCCATGAGGTCTTGGAGTTTAGAGATTGAGTGCATATGGTTTGAATCTATCAAATGGTATCAGAGCCAAACATGGAGGTCTCATCTTCAACTTCAATGTTCATGCTCATCTTCATTTCTTCATCCTTGGTTGAGGTAAAATAGTTGTATGGTATAATCTTCTACCTCGGAGTTTAGTTATTTTGGATTATTTGATGCTATCTTCTTTTATAAGACTTATATTCCATATTCTCATCCTTGATTGAGGCTTATACTAACAAGTGAGTTAAGTTGTGCATACATATTATTGCAACTACATATTATTTTATTAACATGTCTTATTGTTAGTTGCAATTTTTTGTGTTATCCTTTAAGTTTGCTATAACTTAAATGAGCACATCTCTACATCAATATTTAATTTTTTTTTCCATTACACCCTTTGTGTAAAACTGAAAACCAATATTATCATTTACTAACAAGCTTTGCAATTTTTTTTAATTGCTTTACAATTTTTTTTTAGATAATTTTTTGTTATACAAATAAGATGACATTTATTATTGCAATAGCGTCAATAAAATTGTATAGCATTTTTTTTGTACAAGCTTTGTTAGTTAAAACAATAAGTTGATGTATATTGAGGCAAGATTTGTTTTGTGCCAATCTGCACTATTATGATGTCATTCAACAAATCAATTATGTTTAGTCCACAAAACTTTATATAATGGTTTTGCACAAACACTCTGCATCTTTCCCAATTCATGACATTTATAAGCTCTTTTGGAGCATCTTAATCAAGTGTTGAGAGATTAGTTATCCTCTCAGACACAATATATCTTGTTGTTGATGCCTCAACGACTGTGAATCAACTTTATGTCTCCAACTAATACGTTTAGGAATTGATGGGATATAACATTACCAAGGCACATTTGACTTTGTTCCAAAATTATTTGTTGTTGATGAGGAACTGTGCCCTATTCTTCTACAAGAATCAAGATCATAGGAAATGTAGCGAACAAGAATGATAACAAGAACTGCACTAGGAAAGGAAAAGAAAAAAAAAGATTAGTTTAGTTACTTCGTTCTCAAACTCTTCAAACATGATTTACGTAATAATGAGTTGGCCCATCTCAAATACATAATTCGCATTTTTTTTATCAAACCCTGGTTGAAATCAGACATATTTAGGAGCGAAATGTTTGGACTGTATTTAGGAACTTGTCATGTGGATTTAATGAGCGCATCTACTCATCCAACCATCCAGTCCTCCGCCATTTCTTGTTCCAAGAATATGCGTTAAGAAAAATAACATATAAATCATCTTGGTTCGTTTGGAACAGACCTTCAGAATGGATGCCATCTATCACTGCGCCTCTCCTCTGCATCTCTCTTCCTTGCGCACACACTCTGACTCCCCACGCATTTTCCCCTCTACTCCTCAGAGGATATACACAAATGGATTGTAGGGTCTACCATGATTCTCCCTTCTGGGGGCTCTTATTCCTCGCATGCCTGGTCGTAGTCCCTCCTCTACTGTCACTTCCCTCCATGTGCAGCCATTGTCGAAGCCATTATCGCTTCTCTCTACCTCTACTCCTCCTCACGGAACAAGCCTCACACGACCCTCTCCTCTCTCTCATGGCTCCTCTCACATGCAACCTCATTGCTGCTCCTCCGCTGTGGCCACTCTGCCAAGCTTCTCCTTCCACTCTTTTTCAAAATGCGATCATTTTTGGATCATTTCTACAAGCATTCGACGATGCAAGAAGCTTGAAAATAGTATCCTATCAAACCTGCAAGGGGTCATGGATTGCAAATGAAGTTCTATCTTTCTATCTTTCTTCATCATTTTTATGACTGGATATGCAACAACAAGCAACTTCGCAGCCGTTCCATTCACCCCCTCGACATAGCTCATCTTTCGAAAATGATTGGCATTGAATATGTCTTAGGTGAAATTTTTGAGCCTTATTTTTTTTGTTTTCCAAAAGCAGAAGTGTGATGGGCCAAAGAAAGTCACACCCATGTTGACATACTACCAGGCACCTCAGCTTTGTAGTGTCTTTGCAGCTCGAATGGTGTGAGCTTTATATTATATATCAAAATCTTTCTCGAGTGCTGCCTTGAAGCTTGAGAAGATTAGTTATGATACTAAGAGCGAGACTGTCAAACCATATCCAAAAGCTGGTGCAGAAAATATTGATTTTAAAGAAGTTAAGCAAATTGATCATATAACATTTTCTTATGAAACATGTTAACATCATCATAATTTTTTATTTATTTATTATAAAGTTAAGCAAATTGATCATATACACCTGCAAAAGAGTTTGAACCTTTTTTTATTTTTTATAAAAGAGGCATGAGGATAGAATTATTTTTTAAAACTACTTTCACAAGTACTGTCTACCTTCAGAATGGTAAACATTAATGGATATCCAATGGGTCTCTAGTGGCATTAATTTTTTAACCTTTTTTTTCCAACGGGTCTTTAATGGACATCCTTATTAAAACAAAAGGGGGAGGGAGATCCAAGTCATTTTTTTTATATAAAGATACTTTAGCAACGATAAGCTTTACATAACAATTACTTTTTACACATGGATTGCATGTGCTCAAGTTAAATGGACTATTTTTTCTTTAAAAGCTCCTTGGCCATTTTTTTTTCTCCCATGGTCTTTAATATATTTAACATTTTTTTTTATTAAATGTGGACTATCAAGGAAATCCTATTATTCCACGTAGGCATCTTAATTTTCCTCAGCTAATTAAGAGGAGGGGAGTTAATTCTTTGTAATTTATGCAAGAATAAAAGTACAAAAAGGGGAGGGGATTTATATACTTAGTATACTTTGTATGCATTTTTTTTAATGATACTTAGCACATCAATTTATAAGTTAAATGCATGCTTAAATTTAATTTTAAGCTAATAAATGCATTTTTAGAACTTATTTAAATTAACAATGCATACTTAAATTTGCATTTTTTTAGTTGATAATTCTACTTGAAATCATACTTATGCATTATTTTTCCTTAATTATTGCCTAAAAATGAGGGTTGTGGATATCCTTTATGAATGATGCATAGGCATACAAGTTAAATTATGCATATTTATGAGAAATTCATGGGCATTTTTTTTAACAAATGCAATTTTGTACAAGAGTGCCATTAGGGGTTGTGGCAAAACCCATTGGACTCTTAATGGTTCCAAGTTATGAATGGATGTTGTTTTATACGCACTTTACTTCAAGTTTTGTATTTTTGTTTTTCTTATACAAAAATGCAAATATTGATGAATGATCCCCCTAAAATGAACACATACACACATTTTATTCCGTAACATGACTTGTTTGGGGAGCCACGAGGTGAGGACAGGCGGACTGGAGCCTTTAAGTTCGACGATCCAAGTGGTGAAAATTTCATACTTCTCAATTGCCCCTAAGTCCTTTGTTGGTTTGGAAACAACTCTATTAGGTGGACAGGTATGTGTGTAGTGATACCACATATCCGCACGTCCATTCAAGGATTATCCTGATAACCTAGGAGGAAAACTGAAAACTTAACAAGATTAATAATTTGGCCAATCCAATAAACGTCGGAACCTTGGAAAATAGCTAGTACTTCTCCTTGAGAGAGTATATTGCTGCCCAAGAGGAACTGGTTGAGGATTGGTAGGACCTGGGCTCCTTTTGTGCGGGCATCTAGGTGAAGGCCTAATTTTTGAGAAAACAACCTCAACATTATTTGACTACATTTATTGTGATGAAACGATGGGTGATTAAGTTTTTATTATGAAGCTGGATAAATGAATTTTCGATGATGCAAATGAATTTTTGAAATTAGATGTATGATGTTTCGATAAATTTTTGAAACTGGATGTATGATTTTGTGATTATGCAAAATTATTTATGAGCTCCTTAAAAGTTGTTGATTGCAGTTTATTAAATTTGGTTATTTAGACACATCAAGATTTGAAATAATGTTGCACACAAATTAGAGTAAAAACTATTTATACATTTATCGAAATATACCACAGGCATGCCCTATGGTTAGCCAAAACTAAACAAGATCACTGGCCTCACCAGAAGAGTTGGAGTCAAAACTCTCAGGATCGGTAACAGGTGAACTTGGGATGTGGAATAAAGCTGCACGAGTAATCGGGGCAAAACGATAGAGAATGTCGAAGAATGGATAGTACACCCATTGATCCCCTTCTCGTGTTAGTCATGAAACATAAATTGATTCCCAATGTAAATCCCTTCACCACAATATGTGTGCAACAGTATACGGGTGATAGCGCTCTTAAGGATGCAATGTCAAAGGTCTTGCATAATGCAGAAAATGGAAAACAAATGGAGTCCACGTACAGTAAAGTATGATCTTCCATGTCTAGTTTGGGTGTGTAATGAGTGTCATAATCAAATGCAAGTGTTTCGCATCCTCTAATTCATGAATGAAGCAAATGCCCCATTGACAGAGAATTCGAGGAACCTGTATACGAATCAGGTTCTATCGTAATGCCATTTGTAATGCTATGCAAGCCTGCTGGATCACTCGACCTTGAATATGTCAAAGAAGGAATTCTTGAGTTTGATTAGTGTGAAGACCATTAAATATGGTCATATCCATGTTGAACAATCATATTTTATTCTTTAAAACAAATACTTCGCAATTATTGTGAAAGTGATGCGAAAATAATGGTGATAGAATTGAACTTATAGAAGTTTGCAATTATCTAGATCACTGATATGAAATGGAAACATAACAATGGAGTAAACTTGACTCCAAATAGTACAAATCAAATCATATTCTTGAAACATTAAGTGGTTCATTATTGATTTGAAAAGATTCCCATTGACAAGCCCATGTGGATGGCTTTTACAAACACGAATGATACTCGATTTGGTGATTAATCACCAGAATCAAATGAATTCGTATCATCATCAGATGAGCTAGAATCTGATGAACCAAATCCTAAAAGAAATTGATGTGACAGAGGTGGGAAGTGGTAAGTACAAGAGTAGCAATGGTGTAAGATTCGATGTCCTCCTTGCCATGCAATACTAAAAGAGTATGTAGATGACCACTATAGTCGATGCCGATGCACTGCCCATGTGATGGTAAGTGGTTCAAAATACTCCTATGGATGCAACATTTGTGGTCCGTTGTATCACACAAACTGTAGTAAATAATGATTGAACGAGATGTAGATCATTATGCACCATGTCCAATCAAGTCGGCTGAGCAAATGCGTTAATAGGCGAACATGATCTTCATGGCTGAGATGAAGGATCATGCATATGCCAAAATTATCCACTGGATATGTATGTATGTATGCTATTTGTAGTTGCAGTAACATCTCTGCAGCACATAAGAGTTCCTCACCTATGGAAAATCAAACAATGCCATAATGCACATACTGATACTTCACATAGTGATAACTGAACAATGCATATGATTTCTCACAAATGCATAAACGTGTAGTGATGCTAGCTGAAACTGATATATACCATGAGTTCCTCATAGAGAGCGAACTAACCACAAAGGTATATAGATCAACAATATACAACAAAATCCTTCTAGGGATGAAGTTGTCATCATAAACATGAACAAACCAACCTTCACTCCCCCTTGAGGACAACTTCACTACCATAAGAAACTGTAAAAAAAATGTGCACAATAAGTTTCTATCGTAGGTAGGAAGTAAAATCAATAGAGACAAGTTAGATGAACAGAGCTGTAGTTGTTACATCAAAATTTCTCTATGATATAAAATGCTTGGATTTATGTTGCACTATAAGTCATCATCGAGATGCCAAGTCGAATACTTATAGTCAACGAAACAAGAAAATTCATCACAGAGGATGCCAAGCCGAAACATCAACGGAGATGTATGTTGCACTATAAGTCACCACAGAGGATGCCAAACAAAACTTATAGTCAACCAACGATGCTTGGGCTAAAACATAGCTTGGATTTATCAAAATACATTTAGTGAGAATTCAAATTGATCAACAACCAATGTGCGGAAATAAAGCACAAACCATTAACATGGTTATAGTAAGAATCCATTGAGAATTCAATTCTATCAACAACCAATATGCGGAAACAGAGCATAAACCATCAACATGGTTACATTTAGTGAGAATTCAATTCGATCAACAATAATATGTAGAAATAGAGCATAAACCATTAACACGATTTCATTTAGAATCCATTGAGAATTCAATTCGATCAACAACAATGTGCGAAAATAGAGCATAAACTATTAACATGGTTATATTTAGAATTTATCGAGAATTCAATTCGATTAATAATAATGTGCAGAAATAGAGCACAAAGAATCCATCGAGAATTCAATTCGATCAACAACGAATGTGCGGAAATAGAGCACAAAGAATCCATCGAGAATTCAATTCGATCAACAATGAATGTGTGAAAATAGAGCACAAAGAATCCATCGAGAATTCAATTTGATCAACAACGAATGTGCAAAAATAGAGCACAAAGAATCTATATGTGCAGAAATAGAGCACAAAGAATCCATCAAGAATTCAATTCGATCAACAAAACAATGTGCGAAAATAGAGCATAAACCATTAATATGGTTACATTTAGAATCCATTGAGAATTCAACTATTAAAAATCTCTTTTTAGGGGTGCGTAATTTTTATATAAGAATGCCCATTCCATACCAATGCAGATGGTTGAATTTGTGGTCTAGTTACACTAGGACCTATAGAGGATGCAGATACAAAGTCCGTTGGAATACGAATACCACAACGACGAAGGAGATCCTTATACATGGATGCTCACTTCTTCCATTTCTCTTTTTACCGATGCATCCCACATCGAATATTACTTGCTTCATGTCGAATTTGACTCACTTATTCTTTGGCTTGAAGTTGCCACATATTTCTCTTAGCGAGCAATGCATTGCGTTCAGCTAAGAGTTCATTGAAATACTGTTGGTATACATCTTTCATTCTGCGCATCATATCATACTGATGGGCCATTATTTCCATCTCAACTTTTATCGTAGCCAATTCATGGTGAAGGAAGGCATTTTCTAAATCAGCCCATACATTAGTTTCCTCAACAACATTCAGAGAAGCACTTCCCATGTTGGTGACAAAATCTATGTGAGATTATCATATCACTTTATGATTAATGGATCTCAATTAATAGTTTGAGAAGAAGTACAGTGACACCACTGTCACTTAGTCATCACACGGCTAAAAGATACTATCATGATTGCCAACCTAACATGACATTACGCGTATGACATAAAGGTGAGATATACGATCTTCACTGATTCGAAGCCAAATTTCAAATATAATTATTTATTTGACCAAGATAACCTATCTTTATGGCTATAAGAAGGTAGAAGTAATCTTCATATTTCATTCATAACTTTGTATTCAAGATAGAAGTAAGAGAAAAAATGGATATTATCCAGTTTCATGCTCTTTTGAATGATCCCCAAGATAACATAGTGCATCGTTGCATTCATGCTTATCTAGAGAGTCGCTCAATAAGTGCTGTAGAGATGTTACTGCAACTACAAATAGCATACATACATACATATCCAGTGGATAATTTTGGCATATGCATGATCCTTCATCTCAGCCATGAAGATCATGTTCGCCTATTAACGCATTTGCTC